>Ga0129310_1000148_pt1 | contig 97766 bp, 69 predicted proteins | sample Go1ome_2_FD_94433 | JGI IMG/M metagenome (GOLD analysis project Ga0129310, IMG submission 94433) | Western lowland gorrila individual fecal microbial communities from Wisconsin, USA - Go1022A metagenome | ecosystem: Host-associated > Mammals > Digestive system > Large intestine > Fecal | place... | reverse complement strand
GTATGCTCATTCATTGTAGCTTAACGCTTCAGGCTGACTACTACTTCATCTTACTTGTAAGGATGGTTGACGGAGTTAATACTTAGTTATGATATCAGTTGACGCTTTCAAGATGAACAAGGCGGACCGTACGCATCACCAGCTCCGGACACCAGCCCCGAAAAAAAACAGCCGGAAAGCACCGGGCATCCGGAAAAAAACGAAGAAAGGTGGTGGCAGCAGCCCTTTTTACCGCATAAAAAAAGATGCTGCCACCACCCCTTGAAACGCCCTGTCCATCGTGGTTTCAGCAAAAAGGGTGGTGGCAGTGGCAGCACTTTTGCAAAACTTCAGGAGGGGGAAAAGGCAGAAAAGAGAACCCCGAAACTACACAAAAAGGAAAGAGTTCATTTTCTTACATATTGACAGTTGTCCAAAAGCACTATCAACTTCAAAAAAATACTTGCATCCAGCCAGAAGCAACAAAACAAACACATTATCCATCGAGCCACATATATTCCGCTTCATGAATAAAAGACAACTGCCCTATTTAAAGAAGAAAAGTTTTCAGTAGATTTGCACCATAAAAGATATACAATGAAAAAAGTAATTATCGCCATCGATTCATTCAAAGGCTGTCTAACTTCAGCAGAAGCAGGAGAAGCTGCCGAAAAAGGTATCAAAAACATAAATCCTTCCTGCCACACTTCAGTTATTCCCATCGCCGATGGCGGTGAAGGTTTACTGGACGTACTCGTCACAGCCACCAAAGGAGAATATATAACCCTATCAGCACACGACCCACTCATGAAAATGACAGAGACACGTTACGGTCTGTCCGGCAACGGCAATACAGCCATTATAGAAATGGCCGCCATCAGCGGACTGCCTCTCGTACCCATTGAACAAAGAAATCCTATGCTGACAACCACCTTTGGCACAGGAGAATTGATAAAAGACGCATTAGACAAAGGATGCAGGGATTTTATAATCGGCATTGGCGGAAGCGCGACCAATGACGCAGGGCTAGGAATGCTACAGGCACTAGGGTTCCGCTTCCTGGATAAATCAGGACATACATTAGGGACAGGAGGCCGAATCATGGAAGCCGTGGCCAACATAGACACATCCAGTATTCACCCCGCACTAAAAGAAGCGCACTTCATGGTAGCATGCGATGTAGCCAACCCTTTCCACGGCCCTGACGGAGCGGCATATACCTTTGCACAACAAAAAGGAGCCGACCCTGAAATGGTGCAAAGGCTGGACAAAGGCCTGCAATCGTTAGCCGAAGTTATAAAAAGAACGACAGGAAAAGACCTCACAAACTACCCCGGTGCGGGTACGGCCGGAGGCATGGGTGGCGGACTGCTGGCTTTTCTACATGCAGAATTAAAGCCGGGAACAGAATTGTTATTGGAAGCTACCGGCTTCCCCGAGAAAATAAAAGGAGCAGACCTCATTATTACGGGCGAGGGAAAAGCAGACCGTCAGACTGCCATGGGAAAAGTGCCATACGGAATACTGAAGGAGGCACAAAAAGAACACATCCCCGTCATTGTACTAGCTGGCTGTATAGAAAACCTGCCGGAATTAAACAAAGCGGGATTCAAAGGTATATTCTCCATAGCCCCCGGCCCCATCACCCCGGAGGAGGCAATGAAACCGGAGTTTGCTAAAGAAAATATCACCCGGCTGGTGTCCCAGCTCTGTTCTGTTATAACTAGCTTCGGCTAATCTGCAAGCCCTTGTCGGACAAAGTCATATCAACAAAGCGGGCACAACTGTTGGGTGGATTCTGAGTAAGGATACTCCGGATACGTATAGCAGCCTCGGGATCTTTAGCCACCATATAAAGATAGCCGCCTCCCCCCGCACCTGGCAATTTATACCCCAGGCAATAATCATCAATCCGACGAATGATAGCCTCAACCGCCTCAGGATTAGTGCCGGGATCCAACGCCTGGTTCAGTTTCCAGCTTTTACCAACCAAACGTCCCATTTCATCGAAGTTTCCACACTGAATGGCTTCATATAAGTCAAGGGCATGCCCCTTCATACCGCCAAGTATAGACAAATGCTCTGTGGAGTTGAGGAACATGCTGCGCACGATTTCAGCTAAAATTCCTTTGGCTGTACGGGTAATTCCCGTGTAATAAAGCAAATGACACTTTTGATATTCGCCGCCTGTAAACAAATAATCGGGCAGCCAGCGCACCAATGGACTCTGATCCATACCTGCATGGGTCTGTAATAATTTCACTCCACGAAGCACACCTCCGTATTGATCCTGCCAGCCCCCTCCGGTAGTCAGCAGCTGTTCCAGAATAAGCGTACGGTTGCATACCTCGTTCTTATCCCAGTTCAGCCCGCAGAAATCAGCGACAGCCCCCAGCACAGTCGATGCAAGAATAGAACTTGTGCCCAGACCGGAGCCCGCAGGAATCGCAGAAAGCAGCGTTATTTCCATTCCGGAGCCAAACGCCTTCAACTGTTCTTCCAGTGAAGCGTACGATTCGGTGGAAAAGCCCGGTTGAAAACCTGCCAGCACCAATGCCGCTTTAGGTATGGAGAACGGAGAACCCACCTGCATGAAATCCCTCAGTTCCTCGTAAGTGTCAACCTCCTCCATAGCGCCTAAGTCTATGGAGCGAAGAATTATTTTATACTCCCGGCAAGGTTTCACATAAACCTGCAAAGGAGGCTGCCCGTTCAGCTCAATAGCTATATTCACCACATTCCCTCCTTCGTTCAGGCAATAAGGCGGAGTGTCCGTCCATCCGCCGGCCAGATCAATACGGACCGGACTGCGCCCCCAGACAATCTGATCGGAGTACACAGACAGATGCGGCTGCTGTCTTTTGGCCAAGGCCGAAGCGGTGAGCCCGTCGCGCATCAGGCGGAAAGCCTCATCCTCATATTCCCGATAAGCCATTCCCTTGAGCTGCTGCACCCGGGCACGGAACATGCTGTCACTGATACGCGTCATCAGCGGAACCGAGTCCGATAAAGGCTCAGGCAACGACAGGTCATACCGGGCAAATTCTCCGGCAGCATTCTCCAGATTGAGCTGATAAAAGACACTTCGCTCATAATTGTGCGCCAATGCCGGCCAATTCTTTACCCGGAAAGCCTCACGCTGTTCTGCCAGACGGTGAAGATCAGCATAAGCGGATATTTCATCGGCAGACAACTTACGGCTGCGTTGCCATATTTCTTTTCCTTCCTGTAATGCCGGTTCAGAGACCATCCAGCGCATAACCACCCCCAGTTCTTCCACAGACGAACAAACCGGGAACAGGCGTGCGGCCTGCAAATCGTGACCATTCTCTATTTCCTCCACCGAAAGACCGCGCACTGCACACCACTCGCCTACAGGCATCCCTTGGTAACAGGTTCCAGCCTCGGACAAAGCCCCCTTGAAAGTATCATGGAAGCCGTATGGACGCGCCACATAGTCAGATTCTCCGAAAGGCACCACATCAATGCAGACACCGGACGGAACCTCCAGATTCCAATCATTGACCGGCACACCTGTTATGATGGTCTGCTGATGGATGTTCCACGCTGCTCCTACACAACTGTTCTCTATCCATATTTCCGAATTCTGCGAGGTCAGCTGATAACCTACCTCAGCGTTCTGGACAAACATAGCCGGATGCGGTTTTACCTTCCTGTGCATGATCTCCCGCTGGTCGTTTACCAGATTTTGTACAGCCAATGTAGAAGAAATAAGCTCACGACTGGTTCCGTAATGATAAAACTCACCTCCGGGCAGCGGCAGAATAGCCACGCTCAGCGCGTTAAGTTCATCGTCCATCATACGCGGATGCTCTCCCAATGTCAGTCCGAAATCGGAATACATGTCATAATAAGAAAGCTTTCCTTCCTGATGCGAGCGCTTCACCAACAAACTGACCGCACGGTCACTCAACAGCCAGATACCGATGTCCATCAGGAAAAGATGAGTCTGCATTAATTTCCCCAATTCCTCCACCGAAGGCTTCTGAAGCATAAAATCGAGTTTGTCGGGAGTGGCCCGTGAAGAGACAAAAACGCCATGGTTCTTTGCCAGATTAGGATCCACCCATAAACCGTAACACACCACATCTGCATCAGGAATAGCCTGAAGCGGCTGGCCCGCACGAATATAGACATCCCCACTGGCAATCAATGTATGAAGAGAAGACGGAGCCTTCTCCATGATCCGCTCGTATAAAGGAAGTTGGAGCGAAAGCAGGTTTTGCGACAGTCGTTGTCCTCTGGCCCATCTGAACACAGGGACGGGGGTAAGAATTTTGCCGGACGGCGCATATCCGGGCAAACGGCGGCTCTGTCCGCCTGCATGAAGTAAAATACGTTTTTCTTTTCCCAGCCAGGTAAGAAAATCACTGTCAGAATCCATTTCCTGACGACAAGCTTCCAGCAGCCATGCGGTCCCCCCGCCCGACCCCAGCTTGCTGCCTATAGGATCGGAGGTACAAAACCATTCAGTCCGGTCTGCTTTCTCTATATCATGAAAACATTCCACCAGATTAGGAGGAAGTGATAATAATTTCTTCATAACGCATCTTTGTTTTTATTGCACACAAAGATGCTCATTTTCCCCTAATAAGCCAAAAGAAGAGGCATGAATTTAATCAGTGAACTCAAAAACGCGCTTGTCCAGCGGCATCACTTCTTTAGGCCCCGGTTGCGCAACAGGCACACCGAACGGCATCTGTGCTATCAATTTCCAATCGTCGGGCAAATTCCAGGCTTTACGTACTTCATCATCAATCAACGGATTATAATGTTGCAAAGACGCCCCCATTCCGGCCTCCTCCAGCATAGTCCATACCGCCAGCTGATGCATGGCGTCGGTCTGTTCCGACCAAACAGGGAAATTCTCCTTATAGGCAGGAAAACGTTCCTGCAAAGAACGGACAACAGCCACATCCTCGAAATAGAGAATAGTACCGTATCCGCAAGCGAAACTGCCGTCAATCTTCTCTTCGGTCTTACTGAACGCCTCTGCCGGAATCCGCTTGCGCAAGGCATCTTTTACAATATTCCACAACCTTTCATGCGCCTTACCTGTTAATAATACAACACGTGTGGATTGAGAATTGAATGCCGAGGGAACATGTTCTACAGCAAAGCGGATCAGATCTCTTATTTCTTTATCAGACAACGTGGACTTGCTATCGATCTGATAAAATGTGCGACGGGCTTTCAGGGCCTCTTTGAAACTTTTTGTCATATCATACAACGTATTTATGGGTTATTATAGAGGAAGAACAAACAGGCGACAAAAGAAGTTCACTTTTTTTGCTTTTTTCAATGCAATAACCTATTTTTGTTAGCTAATTATTAACATTAAAACAACACATTCAATGAAAGATTTTTTAAAATTTACGTTCGCCAGCGTCATCGGCGTCATTCTGGCAGGCGTAGTGTTCACGATACTAGGGATTATCACTCTGGTTGGCGTAGTTGCATCATCGGATACCGAGACGGTGGTAAAGGACAACTCTATCTTTGTACTCGACTTTAAAGGCAGTTTGTCCGAACGTGTACAGGAAAACCCACTCCAGCAGCTGTTGGGCCAGGAGTTTGAAGCATACGGGCTGGATGATGTTCTGGCTTCCATCAAGAAAGCAAAAGAAAATGACAAAATCAAAGGAATCTATATCCAACCTTCTTATTTGGGAGCTTCCTACGCTTCCTTAGAGGAGATACGCAACGCACTGCTGGATTTCAAGGAAAGCGGCAAGTTCATCGTTGCCTATGCAGACCAATATGCACAGGGAATGTATTATCTCTCCAGTGTGGCCGATAAAGTAATTGTCAATCCACAGGGAAGTATCGGATGGCACGGGGCAGGCATGCAACCTGTCTTCTTCAAAAATCTGGTTTCCAAACTGGGACTGGAAGTGCAGGTATTCCGGGTGGGTACGTACAAATCGGCCGTGGAACCGTTCATCGCTACAGAAATGAGTCCGGCCAACCGCGAACAGATGACCGAATGCCTGGAGTCCGTATGGCATTGCATCCTGGCAGATGTGTCCGACTCACGCCACATCCCGACAGATTCCTTGAACGCTTATGCTGACCGGTATATGGATTTTTGCCAGGCCGAAGAGTACGTTCAATGCGGACTGGCAGACACCCTGATGTATAAGGACGAGGTAATTTCCTATCTGAAACAACTGAGCGGCCGTGACGAAGACGACAACCTGAACAGTCTCTTCATGGAAGATATGATAAACGTCAAGAAGAATGTGCCCAAAGACAAAAGCGGAAACGTAATTGCCGTATATTATGCATACGGAGAGATTCTGGACGCCCCCGGCAGTTCCACCGAAGATTGCATTGATGTACAGAAGATGTGTAAAGACCTGCGCAAACTACGCGACAATGAAGATGTAAAGGCTGTCGTATTACGCGTCAACTCACCGGGTGGCAGCGCATACGGTTCAGACCAAATATGGCGTGAAGTAGTAAGACTGAAAGAGAAAAAACCGGTTATCGTCTCTATGGGTGATTATGCCGCATCAGGAGGCTATTACATTTCCTGTGCCGCCGACCGTATCTTCGCCGACCCCACCACGCTGACCGGCTCTATCGGCATATTCGGCATGATGTACTCGGGTGAGAAACTGTTCACTGAAACCTTAGGACTGAATTTCGATGTAGTGAAAACCAACAAGATGGCTGATCTGGGCGCCAGCCTGGGCCCTGTCCTTACCCGTCCATTGAACGCATCAGAACAAGAGTTAATGCAGAACTATGTCAACCGTGGCTACAAGTTGTTCGTAAGCCGTTGTGCGGAAGGCCGAAAAATGACGACAGAGGCTATCGAAAAAGTGGCTGAAGGCCGTGTATGGACCGGTGCTATGGCAAAAGACCTCGGGCTGGTGGATGAACTGGGAGGTATAGACAAGGCTTTGAATGCCGCCGCCACCCAAGCCGGTATAGAAAATTACAGCATTATCAGTTATCCCGAAAAAGAAAATATTTTCGCAAGTCTGCTAGGCAGCCAGAAAAAACATTATGTAAACAGCGGAATCAAAGAATATCTGGGAAGCTACTATAACAGTTTCAAGGCGTTGGAGAACATAAAAGACGCCGACTGCATACAGGCACGCATGCCGTTTGATCCTAATATTCAATAATTTGCGCATGGAAGGTAATCTTATCAAAATAAACAAGTGGCTATATCCGGTTTCATGGCTTTATGGAACCGGTGTATGGCTGCGTAATAAATTGTTCGACTGGGGGATATACAAAGAACGCAAGTTTGATATCCCGGTCATCTCGGTGGGCAACATCACCGTGGGCGGAACCGGAAAGACCCCCCATACAGAATACCTGATAAGATTATTGCAGAAAGATTACCAAGTGGCCGTACTGAGCCGTGGCTACAAACGCAAATCCAAAGGCTTTGTACTAGCCGGGCCGGACACGCCCGTACAGATGACAGGCGATGAACCTTTCCAAATGAAACAGAAGTTTCCGGAGATCTATATGGCCGTGGACCGGAACCGTTGCCACGGCATAGAGCAGCTATGCAACAGTCACGTCGCCCCCGGAACAGAAGTGATTATTCTGGATGATGCCTTCCAGCACCGGTATGTGAAACCCGGCATGAACATCTTGCTTGTGGATTACCACCGGCCGATTTGCGAGGACGCCTTGCTGCCTGCCGGACGAATGCGCGAACCCGAAAGCGGAAAAAGCCGGGCACATATTGTCATTGTCACCAAATGCCCAGAGGACATCACCCCGATGGATTTGAGAGTCCTGAGCAAGCAAATGGAACTTTACCCCTATCAACAACTCTATTTCACGACATTGACATACGGCAAGCTGTATCCGTTGTTTACAGCAGAACATGCGGTTTCATTGAAAGAGACAGGAAAGGACCAGCATATCCTACTGGTGACAGGTATAGCCTCACCGGCAAAACTCATTCAAGATTTATCACCCTACAATGAGCATATTGACTCGCTGGCTTTCAGTGACCATCATGACTTTACAGCCAAAGACATGGAACTGATAAAAAAGCGTTTCATGAAACTTCCGGAAGGTAAACGCATGATTATCACCACAGAAAAAGATTCAGTGCGGCTGGCCGCCCATCCGCTGATGGACGAGACACTGAAACCTTATATATATGTGTTACCCATTGAGGTATCCTTTTTACAAGACCAACAAGAACTGTTTAACTCAAATATAACCGACTATGTTAGAAAAAATTCAAGAAACAGCAGCTTTTCTTAGAGAAAAGATGCATACCAGTCCCGAAACTGCTATCATACTAGGTACCGGCTTAGGAAGCCTGGTACACGAAATTACCGATAAATACGAAATCAGTTACAAAGATATCCCCAATTTCCCTGTTTCAACCGTAGAGGGACATAGCGGCAAATTGATTTTCGGCAAATTGGGCAACAAAGACATCATGGCCATGCAGGGACGTTTCCACTTTTATGAGGGATACTCCATGAAAGAAGTCACTTTCCCTGTACGGGTAATGCGTGAATTAGGTATCAAAACGCTGTTCGTGTCCAACGCCGCAGGAGGTACGAACGCAGACTTTGAAATCGGTGATCTGATGATAATCAGAGACCATATCAACTTCTTTCCCGAACATCCGTTGCACGGCAAGAACATTGAATACGGCCCCCGTTTCCCGGATATGAGTGAGGCCTACTCCAAAGAACTGATTGCCAAAGCACTGGAGATCGCTAAAGAAAAGGGTATCAAAGTGCAACAGGGAGTATATATCGGTACACAGGGCCCGACTTTCGAAACTCCGGCAGAATACAAGATGTTCCACATTCTTGGAGCTGACGCCGTAGGCATGTCCACCGTTCCCGAAGTCATTGTAGCGAACCATTGTGGCATCAAAGTGTTCGGAGTATCAGTCATCACAGATCTGGGTGTGGAAGGAAAGATTGTGGAAGTTTCACACGAAGAAGTTCAGAAAGCGGCAGATGAAGCGCAGCCGCGTATGACTACCATTATGCGCGAAATGATTAATAGAGTTTAAAAAAAGATATGCAGGAAACAAACAGAACAGAAATAGCCACCTTGGGCGAGTTCGGTCTCATCAAACATCTGACAAAAGATATCGAGTTAAAGAATCCGGAAACCCAATATGGCGTGGGAGATGACGCAGCCGTGCTGGAATTCAAAGACAAAAAGGTTTTGGTGACCACAGACTTGCTGATGGAAGGAGTGCACTTTGACCTGGTCTATACCCCGTTGAAGCATTTGGGATATAAATCGGCCATCGTAAACTTCTCGGACATTTACGCCATGAATGGCACTCCGAAACAAATCACAGTCTCTATCGCACTGTCCAAACGTTTTTGTATCGAAGATCTGGAACAGTTCTATGACGGGCTGAAACTGGCTTGTGAACTACACCATGTAGATATTGTGGGGGGAGACACAACTTCTTCCGTAACGGGGCTCGCCATCAGTATCACTTGCATAGGCGAGGCGGACAAGGACAAAGTGGTTTATCGCAACGGCGCACAGGACACGGACCTGATTTGTGTCAGCGGCGACTTGGGAGGAGCCTATATGGGACTTCAGCTGCTGGAACGTGAAAAGGCCGTCTTCCAAGGAGAGAAAGAGGCTAATCCGGATTTTTCGGGAAAAGAATATATTCTGGAACGTCAGTTAAAGCCTGAGGCACGCAAGGATATTATTGAAAAACTGGCAAAGGCGGGAATCAAGCCTACCGCCATGATGGATATTTCCGACGGCCTTTCTTCGGAACTGCTGCATATATGTTCACAAAGCAATACCGGTTGCCGTGTTTACGAGGAAAGAATTCCCATTGACTACCAAACGGCTGTGATGGCGGAAGAACTGAATATGAATGTGACAACATGTGCCCTAAACGGTGGTGAGGATTATGAGCTGCTATTTACTGTTCCTTTGACGAAACATGAACAGGTTTCGGCCATAGAAGGCATTAAAGTGATTGGCCACATCACCAAGCCGGAACTGGGATGTGCCTTGATAACCCGCGACGGACAAGAGTTTGAACTGAAAGCGCAAGGCTGGAATCCACTAAAAGAAAAATAAATTCAGCAGAATAGCACTGATAATAAGCATATTATGTTTTTATCAGTGTTTTTTCTTTAGAAATAGTTTGCAGATTTAAAAAGTTTCACTACCTTTGCAACCGCAAACGAGAAACAATGGTGCCATAGCTCAGTTGGTAGAGCAAAGGACTGAAAATCCTTGTGTCCCCGGTTCGATTCCTGGTGGCACCACCTCAAAAATCGCCAAGTATCTAAAACACAGATGCTTGGCGATTTTCGTGATGCCCGATTTGGGGCGAGTTCCCTATAAAGTTACCTATGGATTGCGGCTGTAAGTGCTTGTAAATCGGTGTGAATTGGATTGGGTGGAGATTGGTATTCAAACGCATTTATTTTGTGAATTGTATTGAATTTTGAGATTCATTCGTCAAAATTTTATAGGTAACTTTTGTGACCACATGGAAAAGTTACCTATAAACGGCACTACATTGTGAGTTGTGTGCCGGATTGTTGGTTGTCGATGTTGTCATAGCGGGAATGGTTGCCGACTTCCCATTCGCGGTTGGCGGAGTGGGTGGACGTGGTGTCGCGGGGCATGAGGCGAGCGAGGACGGTGCTTTGATGCGAGGTGAAGGCTTTGGCTTGTTCCGGAGTGTAGTCGGACTGTCGGGGAGGGAGAGTCATGCTTCCGGTTGATTTGGCGGTCAGCTCCTTGATGCGGTTGGTCAGTTCGGTGGCGTCTTCACGGGTTATGCGCAGGATTGCGAGTTGACGAAGATAACCGTTTGCGTCTTCGCCTTGCAGCCTATCATGGCAACGCAATTCTTCCGTGGTCATCGGGTATGTCGCAGAGAACCCATCTATTGCGACTACTCGGATTGCCTTTCCGCCATCACGCATCTTGATTATGTTGACACTTGCTATCCTTGAACCAATATCGCTTACCGGATATTTCTGCAATACGGCTTCAAATATCTCGGTTGAGAACATTGTGGCAGCTATTCGGATCGCCGCATCTTCCCTTTCACTTTCGGGCGAATTGAAATACCATGCTGATTGACGTGGCGACATCGTGCGTGTATATTCTGAGCCGTCGAATAACCGGATTGACAGTATTCCGTCCATGCCTGACTTCCGTACCTCCATAGAGAACAAGTCGCGGTAAATATCAAGCGGACTCGCATTGCGCTCCTGCTTCTGCTCGAAGTCAATCAGCTCTGACAGCTTCATCACCTTGCTGCCGTCAAATGCCATCTTCCGGTTATGGTCAACGATGCCGTAGCCACGGATCTCTCCATTGCGGTCTTTCTGAAAATGAATGTCTATCCCGAATTTAGTTTTGAGAATGTCAAGCAGATCCGACAGATGCCGTTGTTCTTCCTGCGATAGTGGCTTGCCGTTTGCCCCCTTGATTTTACGGATGTCGGGGTTGACTTTCCGGCGCACATATTTTTTCTTCTGACCTTTGTGACCCTTGACATTTTCGACATTTTGGACTTTTCCATCCGCAATTCCGTCCTTATATTTCCTGATAATTGCTCGGAGTTGTTTAGCGCGTTCTTTTCGGGTGTCGTTTTCTTGCGAAATATGCCTCTCTACCTCAGATAATGGGATTGTTGCGGCCTTGACGCCTCCGCGGAAGAGTACATAGTTATCCTCCACACGTTCAAATTTATATCCATGCGACCGGATTATATTGGCAAACTGTCCCTCGGTGAGATAGCTATAAGAGAACATTCGCTGAATGTCTCGGTTGATGTCCGATGAAAGAATACGGTTTGCGGCGGCATTTAGGCGTGCATAGTCGTGATGGTCAGGTATCGGGAAGCCGTTGGGCTGTATGCGCGTGGAGAGGATATGCACATGGTTGTTGTCGGTATCGTGGTGGTAGTACACAAAATACGGCTGTCTGCCATATCCGGCTTCCGCCATTAGCTGACGGGCGAAGTCTGTCAGTTCGTCAGCCGACATCACCTGCCCCTTTACCGAGGCAGCGATGTGGAACTGAAAACGCGTGGTCTTGGTGTTGCCGTATGTCCTCGACCGCTCCTTGAGATATTTCTCAATCTCTCCGGCGCAGTCGAATCCGGCTTCATGCAACAGCTCCACTTTATGGCGCATGGCAGCATCAACATTCTCCATAGTCATGAGCCGTGCCACGCCCTCGGCAACCTTGCGTTCATTATATCCGGCACCGGGGAAGCCACCGCCGGATACCATACCAAGTTTCTTGACTATCATAGACGCTCCTTGATCTGGTTCAGATGTTCCCGAATGGCAGACAGGTCATTGCGGAAGAAAACAAACGGTTGGATATCCGAGGCAGACAATCCGTAGGGTGACACCTTCATGCGCTCGTTAATCTGACGGGCGGTCTGATTGACATTAGTCCCGATTTTCTTCAACTGACGCAGAATAGTGGTCAGCAACGCTATGATTTCGAAGGTGGCAGGCGAAGGCGTAACCTCTCCGTTATATTGCAGTGTGGCGCAACGGATACAGGCACTGATGTTACCGTTGAAATGGCTGTCGGCTTTGGCGCGGATTGCTTTGGCGGTCGCTTCATCCACGCGAAGCCGTATTATGATGTTCTTATTATTTGATGACATGATGTTTTAATGTTTTTATGCTTGGATGCTTTGATGCTTTGATGTTTTAATGATACTATGCTTGGATATTCTGATGCCATAAAGACTATATGTCTTGATGATTACATCTTTTGATATCATGATCACATGATATTTTCAGCCTTATAAAAGACTGCGAGTTTCGAGCGGGATTTACCCAACTCTGCGAGGTGGCAGGATTGCCGTTGTGGAAACAATCGGCATATCTTGCACAGCAAGATTTATACACCTAAGAAGTCCGACAAACTCGCTTTATCGCTCCACATAAAGAGCCTTGTGAAAAATGTCAAAGTGTCGAAAAGGTCAAGGGTCACATGACATTTTCGTGTAGCGTCCGTGTTCCTCTTTTCTGAAAAGGGCCGAGTTTTTCAGGAACCTTTTTACCGTGGACTCCGACATACCGAGTGACCGTCCGATGTCAATGGCATCCGAGGTCCGGAAGTCGAAAGGCAAAGCGTCCAACAATTCTAATTGCCGTTTGTCAAGATTGCCGGATAACGATACTCGGATAACACGGTTTTCCATCTCGCGGAAATACTCGACCAACTCAATAGCTGCCTCCGCGCTTTCGGTATCTATTATCGTTGCCGTTTCTCCGGTACAGATATTCTTCATTATCCGGATTATCAGGCAGAAGCGCATGAGATAGATTTCGAGTTTTCCGCACACGGCTTTCTCCACTTCCGACTCGGTGGCGGAGTATATCGCATTGTTAACGCTCTCTTTCCATTCGCATAGTTTTCTATGGGCTTCAAGGGAGAAGGTCAGTTCTATTGACTGTTCTTTTCCCTTGAAGTCAAATGTAACGACCTTGCGGATTATCCGCTCCCATTGCTCCATGATGCCGTCCGGCATACGGTCAGTACCCCATGTAGGCATATCTGTAATGTCGGGATATACTTTCAGAAAGCGGGATGAAAAGCCATTGACAACGCGCTCGCCACCGAATTGCTTTGCAAGCCGTCCCGGTTGGGTGCTTCCGATAATTGAGCAATAGGGGTTCGGTAGGAAAATGTGTTCATCGGCTGATTTTCGGATGTACTTGAAAGGCGTACCACTGAACGCGCTGAGAAAATAGCTTTCATCCGAACTGTTGTAGCGGTTGAAGTTGGCGAACAGGCTTTCAAGTTCATCGCTGTAAAGGATTACGCCCTGCGGATTGTCGCGCATGGCACCTATCAAAGCCTCGATGGTCGCATCGACAACCACATGACACCTGCGTCTCGGTCGCTCCATATCTTCCGGCAAAGACAGCGCGGCACGCTCCTTCGGAGATTTGGACTCACATTGCTTGTAGGCTTTGAGTTGGGCGCAATATTCCCGGTCATACTCATGGTCGAGGTTAAGCAGAGGCGACAGGGCAAGCCTGAGCGGAGGAGTCTTGCCGCAACTTGGATAACCGACAAGTGCCACATACATAATCGGTCGCTCAACCCACGTTGCCGAGAAGCGTGCACTCCAACGGTTGCCCATCGCAGCCGCAAACGTTGTGAACATTGACGCGGCAATGAAATTGACGTTGAAATGTTCATACTCAACCAATGCTTCCACGATATTGCGGATAGCCGTAGGAAATACACTTAGAGGGAAAGAGGGCACAACCTTTTGTGGCTTGCGTTGAGGTTCTATCGTATCATCCTCATGCAACCCACAAGCCGGACGCAGTGGCATCCTACGATTTTGATAATAAGCAGCCATCAGAATTTGACATTACGCATACCGAGAGCCTTGCTGACTTCCGATTCATGATAGAGAACCTTGTTCCCTGTCTTTACGGGCTTAAGAATCCCCTTGTTCTGCCAATTCCAGAGAGTGGTATCGCACACACCGAAGATATTTTTGACCTCGGCCTTGGTGAGCATACGCTCTTTCTGAGTCTCAGCCACCATCGAACCGAGTTCATCTTTTGCCCGTTGGATGAGAGTGTGAGAGAACGCCATGAGATCTTCGGCATCCATCTCGACACGCACATGCGCCTTTCCATCATTGATAATATTGAATAATTCGTCCATAGATTTTATAGAGTGCCGTCAGGTTGTGTTGGACGTTTGCGCCTGACGGCTTAAGACGGAAACGCCACCGCTCCGATATGGAACGATGGCGCAAAAGTATAGCCTAATTTATTGAATTGAAAAGAATTGGCGGTTCGTTAAGTTCGCAGGTCGATTTTGCGAACCAAACGAACTCAATCTGATAGAAATTGCTTTATAGAGTCTATAATCTCACGGTCTTTACCCTTGTCTTTAGGTGCGTGCTTACCCATGCCAACAACTGTTTCAAGCAACTTCAACTGCTTCTGCACGGCTCTTAAACCTACAAATCTCACATTCGGAAACTGCGCTACGATAGCCTCGTGAAATTCATGAGTGTTGTCAACAGGATAACCGAGTTCTTTAAGGGCGATTATCAGATAGGCTTCATCATTCCCGGAATGTCGTGCGGTGACCCATTCGCCGATGCGGTTAATAATATCACTGTCATTAGCAAATATCTCACTGAAAGACCTTCGGATGGTTGTGGGAGTGTATTTTGCTTGTTCTTTTAGATTGACAGATTCGGCGATATTCATCCCACCCACAGATGCGCGGTAATTGCGGTAGTTTTCCCAATCAGCCTTAGTGCGGTTGCCGCTTCGTATGCTCCGGAGGATGATGAACTTGACCAATAGCGTCAATATCCAGCGGTAGCCACCGTATCTGCTTGATGCAATCATCTCCTCCAGATGCTCGACCATGTTTTCGTATGTGCGACCAAAAAGAAGCCACGCAAGTGCGGCATTGCGCAAATCATCCTCGTCCTCAAAGAATTGCCGTAGTATGTCAGACTGCATTATAGGTTCAATCAGCGATGCGAAATCCGGTTCCGCCACGCTAATCTGCAATGCCACCCTATCCTCAAACCCCTTGATTTGATCCATCGCAATTTGTCCCATTATCTGAATCCCATGATTCTCAGGGCTATTCATCACAGCCACGAAATCGGAATACTCCTGCGGGTGCTCAATCATCCACGCCTGTATCTCAGTCTTCATCTCAGCAAAACTCTTATCAAAAATTTTGCCGGTGCTGTTATTATTGGTCTCGTCCATAATAATCTATCAATTAGTTTTCCGCCACAAGGTCGCCGACACTTGTTGCCACAAAATAAAATGGACGACAAAAATATATCACCCCGATTGCTAAATCACAATCTTTGGACATAAAAATCCTTTAATGATTTGGATTTAGAAGGATTTAGAAGGATTTAGCAGGAAATGGAATTTGTTGTTTCTGAAAAATGAAATTCTCAATTTTTTCCCAAAAGAGATTAAATGTATGAAACAGCATAGACTACGCTCTACTGTTAGATTGAAGAATTAGATTATGGAATGTGTTAGCGAAGTTATCAATACAAATCGCTAATTCAAGGCTAATTAAAATGCACCTCCAACCCGAAGCCGCCGAGAGCCACACTCAGCCCTCAGCGGCTTTTTTAACGCTAAACATCGCCAATTACAATATGTTACACAGCATAACTTCATTGTGGTCTGCGAAATTTTTAGTAATTTTGTAACCTGAACTAATAGGAGAACCAAAATGAAAGCATAAGTAGCCTTATGACTGTAAGAAAACGCCACATATTGATGAGTCTTATGACTATCTGGGCTGTGATCCCAGTTCAGGAATATGTATATGCCTATACGCAAGACCCGATTGTTTACTACTGCACTGGTCCAAAATCAAAAAAATTCCATAAAACCAATAAATGCAGAGGATTAAAGCATTGCTCGGGTGAATTAAGAAAGTGTTCCAAAGAGGAGGCCTATAAAAAAGGGTTTACTCCCTGTCGATATTGCTATAAAAAATGATAGAGATATACAGAGATAATTTTGGCGTTCCTCATGTGGAATGTGACACGCATGAGGAAGGTGCGGAGGCCACTGCTATATGCCATTGCGAAGATGACTTCTTTTCCATTCAACTTTGGTTACTTGCTGTAAATGGAAAGGCAGGACATTTCGATGATTGGGATGGAGTTTATTTAGACTTTCTTTATAGTTTTCTGAACATTAAGGATGCCGTTGTTAAATTAAAATCGACAATCTCAAAAGAATATTTATTAGCTGTAGAAGCTTACTGCAAGGGGATTAACGAATTTGCAGATTCTCATGAAGAACAGATTTTGGATAAGCACATATTTCCTATTACTACTGATAAGATTCTTGAAGCTCAACATCTTTTAGAAATAATAGGGATTCAATTGGATAAGCCTTATTCTTTTTTAACTGGACCAAAGAGGAGAACTCGCGAAGCCTTTCCTACTAAAGAAGGGTCAAACATCCTTGCTGTATCTGGGAAACTCACGGAAAATGGAAATAGTTTATTGGCAATCTCTCCTCATCAACCCCTAGAAGGTATTTATTCTTTCTATGAAATTCATATATACTACCGCAAAACTCAAAAGGAATTATATGGGTTCATATTACCTGTTACTTTCACCATCTTCATGGGAACAAATTTTAATATAGCGTGGGGATCTACCGCAAGTTATCCTGACATGTATTCCATATTTGATGTTAAGGTAACGGGACTTCTAAATAAAAAATTATCCGTAGAAGAAGGGATTGTGCCTATAAAATCCCATATTTACAAAAATTATATTTCCTTATATGAGAAAATACCGCTACCCGTTATTAAAAAATATTATCGTACCATAGATGGCAAGCCCATAGTTAAAATAAAGAACCACTTTTACTTAATTGACATTCCCCTTGTAGGACGGTTTATGGGTACTGAGATTAATTACAGAATTTCTTCGGCAACCTCTGTTGAAGAAATGCTCCATATATTACAAAAATATAGGTATCCTTATCTTGATGTTGTGGCAATAGATACTAGTGATAATCTACTTTTCGTTCACAACACATATGAACCTATTAGACATACAGAAAAAGAGTATCATTTAGATACAATTCCATTAAAGAGTCTAGCTCAAATTCCTTCTCAATTTGATGATTCATTATTGTATATAATGAACCCTACTTCTGGCTACATTTGCTGTGCAAACCAATCACCATTACGGATAGATAACGCCATGCGTAGTTATATAGGCCGTGGACTTCATTACACAAATGAAAACTCAAGATCTATTCGAATTAAAGAACTTTTAGAATCCATCAAGGAAATAAAGAAAATCAATCTTGAGGATTTAATATCAATTTTCAGGGATACAAAAGTTTATTTTCCAGTGGTCAGAGGTATTGATTTTTCAATCATAAATAAAATAAACGACAGTAGATTAACTGGTAGTCTTATTTCTATCTTACAATCATGGGATGGAGATGCCAGCATAGATTCCGAAGGAGCTGCTGTCTTCGCTCTACTATTTTACCGCTATAAGGATTACTACTATACTTATCATAAAGATCCCGATGCAATAAAAATTGCAACAGAATCAGAAATAAGGGCCTGTCTAAAATGGGTCAATAAGCTCTATAAAAAAGGACAGTCACTTGGTGACATTCAAATAATTCAACGTGGGTCTGAATCATATTCAATAGGAGGAATCCCCGATTCTATTAATACAACGCGTTCTTATTTTGAACATAGTAAACTGATAGCAGAAGAAGGAAGTGCTTTTCGAATGGTTATTGACTTAAAGAATAAAGATATTAGGAGTTGCCACCCTTATGGATCTTCATCTACTGAAGGCTCTGAACATTACACTTCACAGTTAGGCATGTATATCAACAACGAATACAAGCGTCTCAAGCCGATGAAGTTTTATAAAGAAAACTTTAAAACAAAAAGCGTGATATAATAATGAAGAATATTCCAACTTTTATGATGAATATTCCATCATCTTACGATACATCCGTCAGAAATAATGTATGGATGGAAGAATATGATGATGACGACATCCTTGTAAATAAACCTAAAGCAGTTCGTGAGATGTGGGAAGTCTATTCCTTTCTTTCGTCTCAGGGATTTGTTTATCTCTTGCCAACACCAGCCGAATGCAAGCTTCAAGATTTAGTGTTTGTTGCCAATAATGGTATCGTGCTTCAGCACACTGATAAACCCACATTTATAGGTTCCAACTTTAAGGCTGAGAACAGAATCGGGGAAGAAATTCTAGGCATGAGATTTTTTGACGCCTTGGGTTACAAAACCATTAAATCACCGTTCTTCTTCGAAGGAGAGGCTGAATTAAAGTATCTTCGGGATAATATATATATTGGTGGTTACGGAATCCGTTCTGACAAACGCGCTTATGAGTGGATGGAATCAGAACTTGGAATGAAAGTAATACCGCTTGAACTTAAAGATCCAAAGAATTATCATTTGGATTGTACAATCTTTCCTCTAACCCATGAAAGCGTTATTGTAGCTGTTGATTCTTTCTCAAAGAAGGAGATACGCGAAATAGAGAAAGTCGCTGAAATTATCCCAATCACCTTGGATCAAGCTCATACGGGGCTAACTAATTCTGTTAGAGTAAATAATTATTTACTGAATGCATCTGATATAGATTTCCTTCCCAAACGTTCGGAGGATTACAAATACGAATCAGATAAGAATCAACGATTAGAAAGGATTGCAGCTGACAATGCCTTAGAGGTATGTTATTTCAATCTTGAAGAGTATTTAAAAGGAGGAGGGTTGCTCTCTTGCTTGGTTCTTCACGTTAATTATGAGTCTATGCTTACAAAGTTAATCTAAACTATGGCAGAAGCGATATCAAAGTGGCGTAGAACGGTCAAACATGCAATTAAAAGCTTTTCGGTCGACTATATGTCCTCCGAATATTGCTTTAGGGATCCAATAAGACCAATCAAGAACAATCCTGAAATAATCTATTCTCCAGCGGATGGGATAATAATCGATGTGTCAACTCTAAAATCTGTAGATCAATTGATTTACACAAAAATGGGACACGTTTGCTTATCTTCTCTTTCTCATAATATGATAGAGGAAGGGCAATACATTTGTATTACAATTTTTCTTACATTTTATGATCCTCATATAATACGTATGCCTATAAATGGCATTGTTTCTCGAAAAGACCTTCCTCCGCTTTATGTTCAGGATTTACCAATGTTAGATTTTGAAGAAACTATTTTAAATAATAAGATATCCGAGATTAATCGTAGTGACGTTAGTTGTTTTGCATTTAACCAAAGAACTTTATTTGAGATCTTTGAACCAACATTTGGGAAAAAAATATTCCTCCTTCTTACTGCCGATTATGATATTGATACTATTCTGAGTTTCTTCACCGGTAATAATCGTCCAATAAAACAAAATCATCGTATTGCTCAAATTAGGTATGGCAGTATGGCAACTATTATCATTCCATCCGATATGAATTTCTCACCCTGCGTAAAAGAATTGGTACATGTCGAAGCAGGGATTGATCCAATACTTATGTCTAATGAGTAATGAAAACATTACACTGAAGGGAGTCGCTCGAATTGCGACTCCCGTAATAATAAGTGAGTTTTTAGAAGAGGCGTTAATATTAACGGATTCGATTCTTCTTTCGTATAAACCAGATGTCTATTTAGCAGCTGTTGGTATTATAGATGCAATCTTACTTATAATCTTAGCTTATGGGGTTGCATTAAATGATTCTTATCAAAATTTTTTTGCCAGATATGAGAATCAGGATATTATAACTGTTGTAGCTCTTTTTAAGGATGCGTGGAAAAATTTTTTATGCAGTGGAGTTGCTAGCGCTGTCTTTATCTTGTCGTTAACTCAACTGGGGATTTTGTTTGCGAATAACAATAACATTATTGTGTGCGTTAACCAGTCCTTATGGTTTATATTGCCTTTAGCTCTTCTTTCATATATTTCAATGTGGCTTAATTCATTTTTAATGGGGTTAGGGCACGTAAAATTATTATCAATTATATCCATATGTTGCGTTTTTGTTAATGGATTGTGTGGCTATATTTTACTGTTCCAAGTAGAGTTAACTTTAACACCAACATCTATTATTCTGGTAACCTCAGCTTTATCAGAACTTTTGGCTGTCGCCATCATGTGGATATATATTGAGAGGCGATATTATCATAGAGTAGTTGAAACCAAAATTAGACATCAAAAACTACTGTCTAGAACATTTTCTTTGGCATCAATATACCCATCTTTATCAGAAATAGGTTTTCATATTGGTTCACTTGTATTATTTATATTTTGTGCCTACTTTTTTCCCCAGAATCAAGTAGCATTGCTTTCTTTAATCTTCTCTTACTGGGGATTAATGCAAGTACCGGTAGATGGACTACAGGAAATATCATTGAATTATTTTGCTAAGCTATATAGCAATAGGGAGACGGAAAGTTTTTTACTCTATTCCAGGAAATTAATCAGATTTGCACGAGGATGTTGTATTATACTATTTGTCATAGTGAGTACTTCAGATTTTCTATTTGAAGAATGGTCCGATGTCAAATTTCAAGGGCTGATTTTAGTATTCATAATATCTCTATTTGCATGTGGAACCGAAATCTTTAATACATCATTAATAGTTCGCTTAAAAAATGATTCTTACATGATGGGGAAAATAATATTTGGAGTGCTTGCGTCTTGTTTAATATTTATCTGTAGATTTATATTTAACATAGATTCGATTCTATCAGTGTTGCTCCCACTTCTTTTAGCTCAAATAGCCGAAAATATTTACAGTACTATTCGAGCCAAGTCCGTCTGGCTAAAATAATAATAGAATTTTTGTCTTATACCGAAATTATCGCAGTTTCAGCCGTCCGGTAGACCTGAACAACTTTTGATGGGATGTTAATGTTAAAAGGGACAATTTGTAATTTCTCTCAATTACTTCCCAAAATCACTTTTGTAGGTAAAAGTTGGGCGAAATATTCGAACATTAACGGCTCGATTCGGGCATGTTCGACGATGACTTCTAACCCAAAGTTCTTCACAATACCATAATATTTACGGATTTGGTTTAACTAGGGTAGTATATACCCGAGTTAAACCGAACCTTTGTATATAGACTACTGAAAAGAAAAATTGTCAACGAGAGAAAGGCTGGCTGGCAAGAAGAAAAATCAGTTGTTCCTGTTGATTAGGTTGACGATGACCTTGACCATCGTGTCTTTTTCCTCGGTGCTGCTTTCGACAATTATCAGGATAAATTTTGCATACTCCCTGATATGTGCAAAATTTGCACATGTGGTTTCGCGTTAGTGTATGCAACCTTATAAGATGATCTGACCTTTTCCAAAATGGAAGCAGTCGGCCTATTCGTCAATGCCAGTTGGTTGGTCGTCAATCGCGTGGATGATTTCGATTTTTAAGTCTTCGGGATAGTCCTCGTTTGCCATGAAGCAGGTGATGATGCGTTGTAGCAGGTCTTTGTCGATGCGTCCGGCTGCTACGTGGTAGATGATTGCTTCCATGCACTGCATGAAGTTGTAGGCGTGCCAGTAGTAGCCGTTATGCACAAGAAACCAGACTCCGATTGTCAGTGCAACACGCTTGTTGGAATCCTCGAAATAATGACCGGTGCATAAGCCGAAGACCAAATATGTGAGTTTGTCAACGAAAGTTGGATAATACTGTTCGTTCTGAACAAAGTCGAGTACTTTTCTGATTCCTCCTTCATCCTTAACGCCGCTCAGACCGCCTCCGCTTGCGGCAACGGTCTTGGCATAGACCACGAGAGCCTCATCATAGTCTATGTATTTCAGTTCTTCAGTTCTCATCATCATCGGCTTGTTTCAGGCGTTTAAGAACTTCCCGGTTGGCTTCGAGGATATTGTCGAAGTCTATTGAAGCATCACCGATGAATTTATCAAATTCATCAGGTGTGACGGCACGAAGATACTCGGCAAGATTACCATGCCAAGCATCACGGAATGCAACGTCTCGTGATGCCATTTTGGATCTTGCGTCATTGATGAATGGTTCCATCATCGGAGCGGATGCCAATTTGTCAATAATAGCCTTGACATCTTCGATGGTCAACTGCTTATTCCCATTATTGGAGTAGCAGTTCACAATCTCATGTGCCACACCATTCTCAAATGATGAAATGCAAAGTAAAACTTCCGCATAAAGTGTATGTCGCACGTTCTCCTCGTTCTGCAAACGAAGCACTTCTCGATACTCTTTGGCATTTTCCCGGAAGACTGCCTTATAAATCAAGTCGGTTATCTGTTCATACTTATATGTAGGAAGCCCGTCAACATATTTGCCGACAGCCTGAGTGAAATTCTTGCGATAGTTTTCACTCTTTATTGCGGTAGGCAGATAATCCCGGTCGCGCCAGTTGATGTATTTGGTACCACCTCCGGCACGACTATTGATTGTTGCTATAACAATATCAAGTATCCGCGTGCGTAATTGCTTCGCTTTTTCGCTCTCTGTGAGGAGCATACCGATATTCAGGAATGCACGAAACGGGAAAATCCCAAGTTGCCGTGTAAACTTAGGGACATTAATGTCCCTAACAAAATGCAACTTCAACTCTTTCAATGAATTACCCTCACTTAAAAAGTATCCATTGTCACGAAGCTCGTCTCCGTGTTCCTGCACATAACGCTTAATCGTTCGTTCATCGACATCATAAAAATCAGCGACCATTTTAGTCGTGAAAAGAAGTTGTTCATGAAAACGCAGGCCATTAACATCCAAGTTTCCTTGGATGGCTTGAAGGGCATAATTGTTGTTCAGTACATTCTGCCGCTCGATATTTGATGCTGTGAGGTCGTTCATATATACAAAATTACAACTTTTATTTTGATTCCCAGAACTCTACGGCTATTAAAATTCAGAATATTTCGTTCTTATTGGGATTAGCGATAGCGTCTATCTCATCGGCGATTTCGTCGGAGGATAGCTTGATGTAGTCCATAAAGGTCTTTTGAGTTTTGTGACCGCTGACGTGCATCATCTGGACGATGGTGTATTTGTGGGAGAGGTACATGTTGGTTATGCCGCTGCGACGGGCGGTGTGTGTTGTTACGCAGTTGTAGCGTGGCATGACCACTTCTCCCTTGTCGTTGTGTTCAATCTCGATTTTTCCGTTGGCGAGATTTTGTTTCTGCTTCATGGTGAGTTTGGTCGGAACTTTAAGTGCGAGAGATGGCACTTTCTCCGACAGCTCTTTCAATATCTGCTTTATGTAGCGGTTGATTATCACATCAATTACAGATGGAATGTTATAATTATATTTCTCGCAGATGGCTTGCAGATAGGGATTCATGATAGGTATTTTGACCTCGGTGCGTGTCTTCTGCTGAATCAGGCGGATAATGGGCGTCCCTTTTGCGGTGGTCGTGAAGCTATCTTTTGAAATATTATTGTAGTCGCTGACACGTTGGCATGTGTAACAACCCACAAGGAATATGTCGCGTACCTGGTCATAAAGTCCGTTCAATGGCATTTCGTACAACGCTTGAAGCTCCGCTTCGGTTAGGTATATCTCTGCCGCCTTGTCTCGCTCCTCTATTTTCTTTTTCGAGAAGCATTTTGTGGCGCGGTCATTGTTGTGGATGCCATCGGTATAGGCATACCCGACAAGCGCACGAAGCGTGACAAGATATTTATTCTGAGCCGTGACCATATATCCCTGCTTTTCCATATATGCAAGGAATTTAGTCACAAACTCGCGGTTGATCATATCCCATGAGAACCGATGCTTACGGTCAAAGCCATCATATAGCTTCATAAAACTGTACCATGCCTTTACTGTTCCGGCTGAGTAGCGGTCATTACCGTTGAGTCTTGTGCCCGATTTTATGTCGGCGCAGAATTGGTTGAGGAAATTCCAAATTTTTGCCCGTTCCTCTTCAATCCCTTCACGTACCAAACGCTCCTGTTCTATACGGATACGTTCATCTTCCATACGCGCAGCTTCCTCGGCCTCACGTTGCATACGTAAGATTTCCGATTTTTCTGGATCGGCGATAGCGAGAATCTCTGCCTTGACACGTTCACGGTCGAACAGCGGTGCCGACATCTCACGGTCAAGCATTACTTCTATTCGTCCGAGCATATCGTGAAGTTTCGGATTCTGCTTGCGATGACGGGCCAGAGAATTTTCATCAGCGACGGCCGCCTTCCATTCCGGCACGCTCGTCTTGATGCGAGTTGTAAACTGTACGTCGATTTTCCTTGAGGGATCCTGCACCCTCACAAACAGGGTTGCCTTATCTTTATTCTCATCCTTTTTCAGGAAGTAGAATCTGGAGAGAGTTCTTGCCATAGAGCGGTCGATTAATTGAGGTTGATATTACGACTGCAAAGTTAGTAAACTTTTCAAAAAGTTACCTATAAAGTTACCTATAAATTCTCAATCACGATGAATTCTATTAAATTCAATATGGTTTAATCTACTTTATTATCAGCGTATTATATGCAAATTGAATTTATTGAGATTGATAACAATTTAACTTTTATAGTGCTGGTGGCACCACTTTTTAAGAAAAGCAACAAGCAGTAAAATCCTGATTTCCAAACGAAATCGGGATTTTTTGTTTTCCGGCGGAACGCAAAAAGCGGTAGAATATTACGGTTGCCGGTGTTCCAAAAGGTGGAGCAAAAACAGTGGAGTATAAATCTCCTTCTAATGAGTTTACTCCTTGATATGTTTCCAGTTTCTATGGCTACTTTTGCATCAAGGAAGTGACGTTGATAACAAATCACAGCTAAGCATAGAAAGAAACACGGTTGCCACTTCGTTACTTGGTACTATAAAATGTTTCCCATTTACACAAAATATTTTATAGTGCCACTGAATTTAACACTTCGTTTCACTTCCTCATGCCATCCGGTTTTGACGACACGAATCCTTATACATTATTTTATATTGCGACTCCGTATGTTCCCCTCCCGCAGCGACCACTTCTGTCACAAAACGTACATTGCCATCAGGAAAAACAGCTTCTCATACGGCAGTTTTCTGTCCGCAAGCCGACAAGAACAAGGCCACCGTGCCACAAACTCCATCCATAGTTTTTTCATATTCATTTATTCTTTAAGGTAAATCTAACTATATATCCCCCGCCACTACGCATCATTCCAGTGAGTGAATCAGTTCTCCGACAAAAGACACGTTCTTTCTTGATAGAAGCCCCGTCACCCGGACGATCCTTATAGACTGTTCCTTCATACCAGCCCTCGCCCAAGAACGAAAGCGGGAATTGAAGTGTCCGCTCTTCTTTGCCGTTCAGCACAGCCAGGTACCAAGTTTCTCCTTTACGACGGGCAAAGGCAGCCACCTTGCCTATCTTACTGTCGGGCAATACAATAGTCTCATCCCATTCGGCAGGCATAGTTTTGAACAAATCGGCTGCCGGATTATCCCCAATGGACTGCGGATGCGCTCCGAAGAAAATAACTGAAGAATTAAATATCAATGCAGTAGCAATCTGATGACACCAAGAGGTCTCCAACCTGCGCTCACCGAAAATCACTGGAGTATAATCACCCGCCCCCACTACAAAGCGAGTAAAAGGAAGCGTCACGTTGTGGACTGTCCACTCAAACTGATGTTTACCATATTCCAGTCCATGCACTCCTTCACGGCTCATCTCATTGGGCCAAGTGCGCAGTTCGCCAGTCGGTTTGTTACTTCCGTGTATGTTCAGCATCAGTTTGTGCTCAGCCGCTTCTTTCAGACAAGCTTGATACAAATCCACAAACTCCTTCGACTCATGCGAGAAAGCATCCAGTTTCAATCCAGCGATTCCCAATCTTTGGCAACGGTCAAACAGTTCCTTTCTTTTTTGCGGGTCGCGAACATCGCGTCCATGACGCCACAACCAAATCTTCACCCCAAACCGGGCTGAATAATCCACCAAATCCTTAATCTGCTCATCCGTCCATTTATACCAGAAAGCATCTACCGTATTGTATTCAAAACCAAGTTCACCGGCTAGTCTGGAAAATTCCTTCATGCCTTCTACCGTCCGTTCTCCACCGTCCAACCAACACCACACCGAACGTCCCGGCTTCACCCAATCGGTATGCACACCGCGAGGAAACAACTTTTTATCAGGAGCCGGAGATAAGTTGATTATCAGGTCCGTATTAACCAATTCATTCAAATCGTTGGCTATAATGATGCTTCGCCAAGGAGTCAGGATATCGCCCTCTATGGCAGCCGGAACCGACAGACGTACTGCTTCTTCCAGACTATAATCGTGTGCAAACGGATAACCTGCAGGCTGGGCATGTCCCAAGCGAGTCACCAGTCCGCACTGCCCGTCTGCCTGCAAAGACATACCGGCATAATTCTTTAAGGCAGCCTCCGTTATGCAGGCATATCCCTGCGACTCTGGCAATTCAACAGTTACCGGGGGTGCCGCCCACTCCCCTTCCTTGACCTCGGTTATTTCTTTTTGTTGATGAATTCCTTCATAATGCGCATACATATCATGATACCACATCCGGCTTCCGGCAGGAAGAACAAACGTGGTTTGTTCATCGGGTACCAGCTTCATCCCCGGCTTACCGGAATAAAGAAGGCGAAATGCTATACCATCATTATAGGCTCTAGCCTCCACTGTAAAGTCTTTGTCTGAATTGCTTTTCATTTTCATCTTCAAGCCATTGGCCTGATTGACTGCTTGTGCATGAACACCACGCACCGCATACGTTTCATTCACTTCATAGGATTGCGAAGCAAACACTGTGCAATCAGCAGTCAATACCTTACCATCTATGGAAAACACCAAAGGCGACTTTTCAATGACCGGAACACCGGCTTTGGTTACTTCAAAATACAATCTTCCTTCTGTCATCCACCACTGAAACGCAATTTTTTCGTCCGGACTTTTCAATGTGGCTATCTGCGCCAGCGCATTCACTGCACTGACACAAAGCCACAACATAAAACCTATTTTATATAACCTCATATACAACCTCCTTTTTATCATTTATAAAAACAGCTAAAAAAACGTTTCATACGATTCTTCTATTTTACAGATTAATTTCTTTCCTTTACTATAAACAACCGATGAATGCGGTTGCCACGTCTTCCCTGTATCTCAAACTGAAGGGTACTGGTTCCCTTTTCCAGTTCGATAGGGAAATAATAATCGCGTGGCTGATTACCCACCGTAACCAAGAACCCAAAGTTTTCCGTCACCTTCTCCCCATTCAAATAAACAAAAGCGGGAGCTGGGTCCGTTCCGGTATAAGTGGCACCCAAGTAATACTTTCCTTTCTTTGGAACCTGAATGTTCCAAGTAGCCACATTACGTTCCTTACTTCTTTCACCCGAGAGTGCCAACTGACCTTGATCGTTAATCAGGAAAGTTCCTTCCAGCTTTGCATCGCGTACCGGACAGTCCTTCACTTCATCCATGTTTCTCACCACCAATCGTTGCTTGACCACTTTGCCATCAGCATCTTCCACCAACAATTCAAAACTGGATGTCCGCTTTACAGCAACAATCAAATTTCCTTTGCCTGCCACTTCCTTACCGTTCAACAACACTTTCTGACCATTGGATGTATTCCAATACAATACGACTTCTCCTTTTCCTACCACCACACTGCGGTCGGCATAGAATGTTTCAATAGCCGCGCGGTTTGCTTTCAACGGAACACGATACAACTCGATGCCTTCTCCCGTTCCTAGGTTACGACTATACAGACGGTCGTCCGGATTGTTCCAATGCTCGTGTACACCCAGACTTTGCTGGTCACGCCCTTTGTAAAGAATGCCCGAAGGAGGATTACCGATATTGGCAGCCTCGTGCAAAAAATTATCCGAATTAGCGGGTAACGGAAGTTCCGAATAAATAAAGTCGAGCACAACCGATTCAATAGCTACCTGATCATTGGACGCAAAAAAACTAGAAGTCCAACCGTTATTGAATGGAGCACGCTTGAAACGGAACGCCTTGCCATTATGTTTCGGGTTGACATACATACCATCCACAATATAAACCAACGTGTTTCCGCCAATACGCTCGTGTGCCATTAAATCGACAATGCAATTATAGGTGCCCATGCCGCGGAAAGAAGACCAGTCACGAATGGAGTAATGCAAAGGAGGTACTTTGCCCACCGAACCAAACTGATTCTTTCCCGTTGCTGTGATACCAGTCTGTCCGGCACTGTCACGCCACCTTTTGGTCGGTTCGGAGTGACGCTTCAACAACGCCATATTTATCATATAGTCCGCCTCGTATGCAGCACGTGCCAAACTCATAGCTCCCTCATCGGTAATCTCGCTGGAATAATGAATCACATTGGGCACAAAACCACCCCAGTTCTGATAAACCACATCGGGATAAAGCGACTCCACATACGTGTAAACGGCTGAAATGCCCCGACGCTGCGCATCATACACCGTGATGCAATTTTGAGGAACACCTACCACTTCTACCAACTGATACAGCAAAGAACAAACCGACTGCGGAGTAGCATCAATGATGTTCGAGCCACCATTGTCATTCAAGTTAATCTTAATAGCAATCTTCTCACCCTTTTGGTAACCCACGGTTCCTTTTCCTTTCCGCTGATTAAACGTACGAAACAGTTCATCCCAAGCATCACCTATAGCAGTCTGATTGGTCAATGCCAGAATCACCCCTTCCAGCATATCTTCCACACGAGTCTGGCTGTTGTTGTCGGCATCCGAATATAATCCGTGTTTGCCGTCCCAAGCAGCCGCCTTGGCATCGTGCGCCCACGCCACACGTCCCGGATGAATTCCTCTCGCTGTCCCCATGGGAGTGTTAGGCTTGTCAATGGGGATAAACTCTCCCATGTCTGTATCATTGTCTATCTGTTTCCGGATAACCTGCCCTAATACCATATTATCTACCGACATGACATACAGGGAAGCCGTAAGCAAGATTCCCGTCAACAACACTCCCATCCCCATGCAGAAACGATGCGAATGCCATAAAGCGCGAAACTTTTTCCAAGTCGTAAATCCTGTTAAGGTACTACCTATAAAAGCAAGAAACGAGAAAGCAATCGGCGCCGCCACTTGTTGGCAAGGATAATCTATACGATTGGGTTTCGGTATCACACGTATCAGAAACCATACCAACGCCGCCAGTCCGAACAGCGGGAAAAATATCTTCAACATCACATTCTTTTGATTGACTCCCACGATGCGTCCGCTTTTGGGACAAGTCTTAAAAAACCATTTCTTAATCTTTTCCATATTATCAGATTTTACATTATATTTCACTAGTCCAAAGGTAGTCCTGTAACAAGAAAAGAATTTATAAGATTATGCCCAATATTTATAGTATCGTTTCAAAAGAGAGAAATGCTCCTCTTGCAGCAGTTATGCGGCATCCTTTCACGACAAAAGGCGGCCTTACTCAAGAAACAGCAGACACGCCATGCCGCGGCATAAAAAGACGAAGCGAAGAATACATAGAGATGAGAATGAAGCAAAAAATCCTTTATTCCCCTCTTTCCAAACCGGCTATACGATTTTCACCGCTTTTCCAATGAAAACCCATCCATTATTCTACAAAAAATTTTATAGAACATACATCTGTATAGAAGACAATTATAAGAAAAGCAAAAGGAGAATTATGTAAGGAAAGGCTGCCGCAATATTATCCAAAGGAAGATGCAGCGTTACACACTTATTAGTGTATGCTTACATCCCCTTTAGGAAGCACGATAAGTCTTTTAGAAAGTACCATCAAAAACTAGATCACCGCTGACAAAACACCAGTTCGATGCCTTCCGGTTTGCCCAGGTTACGACTATACTGTTTGTCCGCAGCATTGTTCCAATGTTCTAACACGCCCAGACTCTTTAAACCTGTGCCGTCACGTTCCGGATCATAAAACGTGCCTGACAGCGGTTGGTCTGCTAATGCCGCCTCCACCAGATACATATCACAATAGTCCACATCTGCCATAGCAGGGAACTCCGAAGAAAGGAAATCCACACCCACTGCATCAATGGCCACTCCATCCTGCGAAGCAAACAATGAGCAAGGCCAAGCGTTGTTGAAAGGTTCCATTTTCCACTTGCCGGAGGGCGCGCCATTCACATCCTTCGAACCATACAGACCGTCTATCAGGAACAACATGGTTTTAGCGCCCAGATCCTTGTGCCCCATATAGTCGGTGAAAGTCATGTAACGCGGCTTGCCGCCACGGTCCTGATTGAAATTGTTATGCTGGTTCTTGCGAAAATTACGGTCTATGTCCGTCACTCCGTACCAGTTCTTGGCACAAAGTGTCACCCCCTGTCCGCCATGTCCTTTCAGCAATGCCATGTTGATGAGATAATCCGCCTTGACGGCACACTGTGCCAGCCCGCGTGCCAAGCGACCATTGTCTGCCGAATAAGGAATGGCTTCGGAAACATAAGCCGCCTTGGTACGTCCGTGCGTACCTTCATTGTCCATGTAAACCACATCAGGAAACTCGGCATGGCATTTGTTAAACAACGCATCGGTCATGAAACGGCTGGCATCAAAAACCGTAATGCACTGCTGAGGTACACCACCCTGACGCACCAAGCTGCGCAATAAGGACAGAGTGACATGGGGCGAGGCATTGAGCTGCTCGTTGTCGGCATACTCAAACGTGTTGTTCATGTTCACCTTTATGGCTATTTTCTCTCCTGCCGCATAGCCTTTCTTGCCTTTGCCATGCTGCACGTTGAAATAACGGAAAAGCGATTTCCAGGCTGCCTGTTCGTCTGCCTCACCGGTAAGGGAAAGCAGCACCGTACTTACCATCCAGTCGGTTGCTTCCTGATTGTTCCAGCGGTCTTCGTACCAGCGACCTTCCTGTTTGTCCCAAGTAGCGGCACCGGGTGCATACGCCCACGACACACGTCCGGGATGAATGCCACGTGCCGTGCCCACCGGATTGTTCTTTCCCCATGCCATGCGCGGTTCCTGCTTGCCGCGAACGGTCTGCGCCACCAATTCCGCACTGTTCTCGACCATAAGCGTTGCGCCGCAAACCACTGCCAGCAACAGGCCCGCGAGAGCCCATGCGTATTTCCGACAGCGCAAGCCGGCAAACAACTGGCGGAAGCCAGTAAACAATCCTGCCAACGATAGCAGGTAAAGCACAAAAGCAGACATCAGCGGAGCGGCGGTCTGCATACAGGGATAAGCCGCCCGCGAAGGCTTGGGAATGACACGAACCAAAAACCACATCGTAGAAGTAAGTCCCAGTCCCCAGAACAACAATGTGCGATAAAGGGCGGAGTTTGTTCCTGCCTCCGCCTTCCGTTTAAAATACCAATAGAGTCTTTTCATATCTCTTCTTTTTTATCGCCCGGATACAGCTTGCAGACGGCTGTTGCCTGGATATACCTTTATCAAACGAACCCCATGCGGAGCAATAGCTGTAGTAAAACTTTCAGCCGAATCTGCCACATCCTGCTGACGCCACAAGTCACGCACTTTCTGCATGCCGCGCAAGCCCAGGTTCTTCCAAGTCACGGTGCCTTCAGCAGACGACAAACCCCGATTGAACAAGCCTACCGCCATAGAGCCATCCTCCAACGGCTTGGCATAGACCACCACATCACCTTCCTGCGCCACGACCATGCCCTGCTTACCCAGTGGATCTTGGTTCACCTCAATCACTTCGTCATTGGTAAGCAGACTCAGGGTGAAGTCATCCAGCTGCGCCATATCGCACCCTATCAGCATCGGCGAAGAAAGCAGGCTCCACAGGCTGATATGTGTATATTGTTCATCGGCAGTGAGACGCGTATAGTGCAACTTCGGTCCCCAGCCCACCATGCCTACTACCAGCATGTCGGGGTCTATCCAATGGCCCGGTCCCACAAAAGGTGCCCACTTGGTCTGGTTAAAGCCGAGTTTACTCATGCTTTCCCACGTATCTTTGATATCGCCCGTGGTGCGCCAGCAGTTTGCCATTTTCTCCCATTGAGCGGCATCGCCCCACGGCGCACTGTTCGACAGACTATATACGATATCGCGGTCGTGCGAACGGAGGGCTTCCTGCATCTCTTTCACATGATAGACATCATTGGGGTTCCAGTCATACTTCAGGTAGTCCATGCCCCAGTCCACCCACTGCTGCACATCGTTTTTCACAAACGAGTACTTGCCATGGTGGTAGTTCACACCGTGTTTCACTTTCTTTTCCGGATCAACAAAACGATAATACTCATTGGCATACTTCTCCACCCAGTCGTAAGTACCATCCGGATTGTCGCAATACGCGCCTACGTGTCCGGCGTAAGTACCTACCCACGGACCGGAATAAATGCCTATTTTAAGTCCCATGCCGTGCACTTCGTCTGCCAGTCCTTTCATGTCGGGAAACTTAGAGTTGGTCATGATACCTTGATGCTTTCCACCACGCAGCCCCTGCCAACCGTCGTCAATGTTGATGTACTGCCAGCCGTGATTTATCAATCCTTTCTCGACCATTGCTTTTGCCGAACTCAGCACCTTTTCCTGGCTGACGGCATTGCCCCAACAGTTCCAACTGTTCCAGCCCATGGGAGGAGTCAACGCAATGTGTTCGCCTACCCGGATGCGTAACTCGCGGCGAGCCGTTCCCAGTTCATTGACAGCCACCAACTGCACACGGTACTCTCCCACCTTTTTCACCCGACCGGTGATTCGTCCCGTTTGTTTGTCCAGCTTCAAGCCCTTTGGCAGGTTTTCTGCGGAGAAACTCATGGGACGGTGTCCTGTAGCCGGAATGGTATAAAGGAACAATGACCCGGGACGAACGCCAAACACTTTGGCTCCATTGATGCGAGGAGTCTCGGGTGCTTTCGGAGTCAAGATATAGTTGCTCAATGTATCGGGCACGGACAAAGCCTGCGCCGAAGCAGTTCCTCCGCCCAACAAAACTGCTCCGCCCAACAAAACTGCTAAAATGAAATCGTGTTTTTTCATCATATTCCTTTTATTTAATCGTAATGTTTTTGCTTCGAACACTCTCCACCGGCTTTTTCTCATTGATGCCGTCCGCCACCTGCAAACCGGTAATGGCAGCGTTCAGTACATCGTCCAGATAAACAGCATGACGCGCATCGGGTTTCTCGGTGCGGATGGTGCAATTCTCCAGCACCATCCCGTCCACATGACGGAACCAGAAGCCGAAAGCCGGTTGTATCTTTAAATCGCCTACATTATAACGGCCCACCCCTATCTCGGGCGGAAAGGCTGTAGCGTCTTTCTCCGTATGACCACCTTTTACAGTCAGATCCACATCGCTGAAGCAGATATTCCGGATATATCCGGTGTGGCGTCCGTCAGGCATCCGGAAGGTTAGCCCTCCTTTCACCGCCTCCGTATCCGGCAGCTTAAAGCCGGCTATGATGGGAGCCGCCTCATTCTGAGAACCGTCGTAGGGTTTCCAACGCTCCTTCTTGAAAGAACTTCCGCCATAGACCTCACTCACATCCACCGCGTGGATAAAGATATTTTCCACTTTTCCGATGTTGGCATTGGTCACTAACAGTTCTTTCCGTTCCACCCCGTTTTCCATAAACGTGAACATTTCCACATCGGCACCCAGCACACGTCCACGGTTGGAGATCGAGATAAAAAAAGGTGCACGCGTACGCCTCATCACCGAACGGGAATGAAGCGGACCGGTCTTTCCACTGTTGAGATAGACATTCTTGATATGTCCGCCATCATTCGTGGAAATGGAAAAACCTGCCTTGTTGGCTCCCAAGACATAGATATTGTCCACATACAAATCCTGAATGTCGTCCGCCGTTTCCGAACCTATCTGAAAAAGATTGCAGTTGGTATCGCCCACAATATTGCGCACCCAGTAGCCGGAAGCCGGGCGGGTAAAGCCGAGCGAACAGTCCGAACCCGGTTTCACGATATCATCTGAACTGACTTTGGAATAGATATTCATCACACGTACATCGTTACAGCCCATGAAGTCATAAATGTCGCGCGCATTTTCCGTATTATACTTCCCGAAAAACGTATCGTGTACATAAATGCCGTCCGTACCGGTAGCCAACAACACGAAGTGCCCTCCCTGGTCGATGTGCAACATGGTACTGTCGTTGTAAATGCGCTGGTCACCGTCCATATAATAAGGTATATCCTTGTCCGGATCATACCACATATCCCTGCCTGTGTACAGACCGCCAATTTCAATATCCTTGCACAACTTGAAGGAAAACATCTTGTCGCAACGGCGGTCGGGGGCATTGTTCATCACACGGTCGGTAGTGACGATATTTCCATTGCCGGTGATGCGTCCGTTGCCCACAATCTTCACATTCTCGATGCGTTCACCAAAGAACATGGTATTATGAAAGAAGGTATGACCTACATCCTGTTTGGTCAAGTAATTCTCCGGATCCTGATAAGGACGCGGGTCAGTAGGTGACAAGCCCGAACGATAAGCACGGTCGCTGAACCAAGTCGTTTCGGGCGCATCGGCACCGGGCAAAGCACGAATGACCGCTCCCCGGTCTACATGCAGCCATACATGACTTTTCATGTGCAATGTCCGAACCGGGTATTCCCCTGCCGGAAAACGGATGATTCCACCGCCCAAATTGTGAACACGAGTAATCAGTTCGTTAATCTTGTCCGTATCGTCGGCCGTACCGGTTCCTTGCACACCATATTCCTGCGCATTCCACTCTCCCGAATAGAACCAAGCAATATTAGAATCACCACGAGCCGGTCCATTCGGCACCCGTAGTTTAAAAGCATACAGCCGATCGGGTTGCAGACGCGAGATATTCAGCTGGCCGTCAGCATCCGAACTTCTCATCTCCTTGGGCAATGTATCCCAAGTTTTACCTTCATCCATAGAGTAAAGTACCACAAACTCCTGCGCATCTCTGACGGGCGTCCACGCAAAAGAAGCCCCTGAGAAACCTTGCGTATCCTTGTAATAAGCACGGCGCAAAGGCAAGCGGACCCAATCGGCAATGGTAGAAACTGCTTGAAGCGAAGCCACTGTCACCGGGCTACGAAGTATCCGGGGCTGGGAGGTGGTATAAGATGCCTCGAAACAATATTCCTTCACTCGCGATACCGTGACCCCTTTGATTACCAAGCGGATATCCGGCCCGTTGGAAGGGCGCAAGTCTAATCCCGAGAAGCGGATTACTGTCCCTCTCTTTCCCATCGGATGCAAAGTAACCTCTCCCACTTGCTTATAAGAATAATGCGCACCGGTACGTCCGATTGACTGCTTCGGCAACTCGCGTAACACAACCATACCGCGTCCGATCACATCTACCATAGCATTATCCAATGTCACATCAATGCCCGCTGGAACAAGAATATCGACACAGGCCATCGGTGTACGCTGTCCGGCAAAGAAATCGAGCGTGATTTCCTGAGACACCCCTGCCGTCACTGCTTCCCGATGCAATTTCAGCACCGGAGGCAAAGCTGCCTCCTGAATGCCTACTTTATATTTTTTCAGTACCTTGCCCGAAAGCGGAGAGAACTGTTCCAACCGATCTCCATTCTGTGGAGTTCCGGTCAGTCGTGGTTGTTTCCGAGCATCTACAAGGCGATATGCTATTGTAGAGTCCTGTGACAGTTTTTCCAGCAATGCCGGAACCGACAACAAAGTAGATACTACACCCTCTCCTTCGGGTGTATCTACGGTATAGCGACAAGTCTGTCCGGCATAAAGAATCAGAGAATCAGCAGTCATTCTCCATTCATTGCCCGACTGTGCCCAAGTGGAAAGAGCTAATACCCAGCCCATCAAGCCTAGTTTCCATCCCTTTTTACCATTCATACGTTTTTCCTTTCTCTGTTTTCACATCAATTGTATAAGTATCTTTCAAATCCAACGAGCCACGATGCTTCGCCGTGTTCCCGTTGCATACCCACTGCGGAGCATCGGGAACAAAACACAATGGATTGGGATTCACTCCTTCCGCCGCCTCACCTTTCAGCGGGGTAAAACTCCTGATCCGGCAATTACCGCCCAGCGTGGACGTGATTTTCACATGCGTCAGTCTGCCTTCCTTCCAGTCCATGTCAACAATGAAGCCGCCGCGCGCGCGCAAACCGCTGACTGACCCCGACCGCCATGCATCGGGCAAGGCAGGCAACAAGAAGAGTTCCCCCCCATGGCTTTGAAGCAGCATTTCGGTAATTCCTGCCGTTCCTCCGAAATTTCCGTCTATCTGGAAGGGCGGATGCGCATCAAACAGGTTAGCATACGTTCCACCACCTTTAGTCGAGACATCGGTAACATCAACATACTTCAATCCGTTTTTCAACATCCGGTAAGCATGGTTACCGTCTTCCAATCGTGCCCAGAAATTAATCTTCCAAGCCATCGCCCATCCGGTACCTCCGTCACCACGGATCTCCAAGGTGCGTTTGCAAGCCTCAGCCAGTTCGCGATCGCGACGAGGCAGAATCTGTTTGCCGGGATGTAAACCAAACAAGTGTGAGGCATGACGATGTTCGGGATCCTGATCCTCAAAGTCCAGATGCCATTCCTGTAACTGCCCCATAGCTCCTTCATGAGCAGGATAAAGATTCTTCAACACAGACCTGACACGTCCGCAATAAGCGTCTTCGCCCAAGATAGCGGAAGCCTGCAAATAATTAGAGAAAAGGTCACGAATCAAAGCCATATCCATAGTCGATGCTTTCGCCACTTCGCCTTCCCTGCGTTGTCCTTTGCTGTCAGTGTAGAAAAAACGATTCTCCGGTGAAGTGGAAGGATTGGTCACCCAATATCCCGATTCGTCTTTTTGCAGCCATTGCAGTACAAAGACTACCGCCCCTTTCATCAGCGGATAGGCAGTATCACGCAAATAAGCCGTATCGCCATGGAAAGCATAATGCTCCCACAAATGCTGGCAAAGCCACACTCCCGACATAGGCCAGCACGACCAACGAGGCGCACCTTTCACATCATTCGCATACCCTCCCGTAGGAGCGGTCTGTGCCCAAGCGTCCGAATTATGATGAGACGCCCATCCTTCGTTGATTCCATAATTAACACGGGCGGTCTGCTCCCCGTTCTTAGCCAAAGCGCCGATGAAGTCGGACAAGGGAGCGAGACACTCTGAAAGATTGGCCACTTCCACAGGCCAGTAGTTCATTTCCGTATTGATGTTTACCGTATAGTTAGAACCCCAAGGCGGCTGTACGTGCGGATTCCATATACCTTGTAAATTGGATGGAAGTCCTCCGGCACGCGAAGAAGCAATGGTAAGATAACGTCCATACTGATAATACAACTCCACCAATCCCTGGTCCGAATCGTCTTTCGCAAAATGCCGAAGCCGTTCAGGAGTGGTGAGCCGGCTGACCGCATCGCTCTGTGACTCACCCAGTGAAAGATGTACCCGGTTGAACAAAGCCTGATAGTCCTGTTCGTGTGCTTTCAGCAAGGCAGCATACTCTTTTCCGTCAATAGCCGCCAACACTGATTCCGTCAGTGCCGACGGATCTTTCCCTTCCGAACCGGGCTGTTTGTCCACACCATTATAACTGGTGGCAGTTGCCAGTATCAGGACAGCCCCATTTGCCTGACGTACGGATACGACCGAGTCTTCTACAACGGAAGTCCCTCCATCGGACAACACCTTGACTTTCACGTCAAAATTCATGCCTTCCTTTCCTGTCTCGTCATAAACGATCTGATTGGGATCATAATCACGATTCGCCACATACACAGGTGCTTTTCCTGTAAGCGACAAAGTTTGCGCATCATACTTGGCAGTCTGGAAACGAAGCTGGCTGGTCAGTTTCATATCGAAAGACAACGCCTGAGGCTTGTCGGCTTCCAGTCGTACCACCATGACTTGGTCCGGATAAGAAATAAAGGAAGTACGCGTATAAGTAACTCCGTCCGCCATGTAACGTACAGTAGTGGTGGCATTGCTGATATTCAGGTCACGGTACAGCCCACTGACTTCCCCGTCAGTCTTTACATCCAGTTTCAAGTCCGCCAGCGGCAAATAACGTGCCGTGTACGGACCTTGTCCATGATTTTTCCATAATTCACGGGCCTTTGCATAATCTCCCTCGTCCACGGCCTTACGAATTTCGGGAAGCGCCTTTACCGTTTCCTGATTATTCCAGTCACCCGGTCCACCAGACCATAACGTTTCTTCATTCAACTGATAGACCTCCTGCAACGGATTTCCAAACACCATGGCACCGATGCGTCCATTGCCCAAAGGTAACGCTTCCTCCCATCGGGAGGCAGGAGCATCATACCACAATCTCAAGTCTTCAGCCGGTTGCCGATCTCCCTGATCCACACACCCCGAAAGCACGGCACCCAATAATATACATTTCAAATAATTTTTGTTTTTCATGCGTCTTTCATACTTGCTTGTTATTTTATGCCTGCTTATTACTCCGTATCTACAATTTTAAAGACCTTCTCCGAATTGGAAACCAACTTGATAGCAGGAAGCTTTTCCTTCAAATCCAGCCGAATGACAGTCGCTGTCCGGTCGGGCATTCCGGCAGGCAGCTGAATGGTTACCGAACCTTTACGTGCTTCCAGTTTCAGCGGTGATCCGTCTGCCAGAAGAGTGGCACGTCTGCCTGTGAAATCTCCTTGCAGATGCAGCTTGCCGTCCGTGGGCCAATCGAAGACACAAAGATAAAGTACCGAATTCTTCTTGTAATCCTTACGCACACACTCTCCCCATGCCGGATGAAGTCCGCTTCGTTGGGTATTATATATCGCCTCACCGTTACGCGACAGCCATTCACCTGTCTCTTTCAGACATTGACGTGCCTCAACAGGCACATCACCCAATCCGTCAGGCCCTACGTTCAACAAGTAATTCCCGCCCCGTGCCGCAATAGTAATCAGATTACGGATAATCTCCTGAGACGACTTCCAGTTTTTGTCCCAGCTTTTATAGCCCCAAGAACTGCCGATATTCATACAGGTTTCCCAATAAATACCTTCTATATCCTCAGCCTTGGGTACTCGTCCTTCCGGTGTTTTATAGTCTCCGGGAAAATTAGGACGCTTTAAGCGGTCGTTCACAATGATGTGCGGATAGTTTGCCAGTTCCTTCATCACATCCTGCGCCTGCTGATCGGTAATCACCTGCGGTGTATCAAAAAACATGACTCCGATGTCATTGCCGTAACGAGACAACAACTCACGAATCTGCGGCAACGATACCCGATAAAAATAATCCTGGAAGGATACCGATGTTTGCAGACAATCCCACGATCCGATATGTTCTTTCGTATAACGGTCTATCTCTACCGAATCGGGATTCGCCCAACCCTCGCGCATCTCTTTACGGGCCGTGTTACCTCCCGGGTTACACCAGTCCTGAGATTGCGAATAATAAAAACCTATCTTCATGCCGTGACGGCGGCATGCCTTCACCACCTCATCCACAATATCACGACGGAAAGGCGTATAATCCACTATATTGAAAGAACTTGCCCGGCTTTGAAACATGGCAAACCCATCGTGATGCTTGGTGGTAAAGACAATATATTTCATACCAGCCTCACGAGCCATAAGCACCAGACTATCCGCATTAAAATGCACCGGATTGAAAGTACTGGATTTGGCACGATATTCACGCACCGGTATCTTGCAACGGTTCATTATCCACTCGGCACCGCCACGACGTTGCTGATATCCGTTATACACTCCGCCATACAGGCTATAAGGCCCCCAATGGACAAACATGCCGAATTTGGCTTCTTGCCACCATGCCATTTTCTGTTCTTGAGATAAAGACCGCTGACCGACACATCCTATGGTTGTCAGACAAAGCAAAAGGAATATTGACAATTTTCTTTTCATCGTATCAATTATTTAATCAGTAAAGACAAATCCGCTTTTTGGCGGGCCATCAGTTGAGTTACATAAAGAGAACGCGGAAACACATTGGTTTCATTATGTCCTTCCCATACGCCGTCAGGCCTGTCTGTAAAGACTCCGGGATATCGTTCCCCTTTAGTCCCTATACTATAGTTCTTTCCAGAAGCCCAAGGACTCTGCACTGCAGCGCGGCCTACATGACAATTCCACAATACCTGAGTCACCCCGGCCCAACCATGACCGCTACCCATTTTTCCACGATCCTGCACATTGATATCGCCATCTGTCACAATATTATCATATAGAGTTCCTACTGCCCAGCGATGATGAGGACCAATGTCCGCATACGTCTGTGTAGCCGTACAATTATAAAAAACATTGGGACCGCAGACCTGTGAACCGGTGATATAATCATGCCTTCCTTCCGTACTTTGACAATTCATAAACAAATTCTGCTGGCCTATGTTATTGAAAGAATAACGCAAACCACCCGTAATGACTGCCTTGGGTTCCAGATTCCGACAATTCCGCACGGTCACATTCTTGGCGAAACGTTCACAACTGACAGCGGCATAGCCAAAATAACGTGCTGTGACATTATCCACCCAACAGTTTTCCGCTTTTTCTATCTGTACGCCTATCCACCCGTGTTGTGTATCTTCATAGTCGTCAAACTCTGATTCCAGACACAAATCCGATACACCTACCTCATTGATGCGTCCGTCAAACTTATACTTGTAAACATCACCGCCACCATATTTCCAGTCCATCTGCATCACTACCGGATTATCAATAAAGAGGCGATTTCCCTCCACCCGAGTCACCTCCCTCTCAAAAGCAAGGTTGTATTCCTGAGGTGTCCATTGGCGGGTTCCTTTCCGTTCTTCAATCTGATCCATCTTTATATCATGAACCCATTTCTGTGTTCCGGGACGATAAACAACGATTTTATCACCGGGCTTGAATCCCTCACCACAAGAGACTTGGAAAGAATGAGTACCGACAGGAACAAATTTATCCGTGATGCTCACCCGTGTCCCTGATATTTCCTCACGAATGCCGGCACCTGAAATTTTTATCAGAGCATACTTCCTTTTGGCAGTAGCAATGAGCCGAGTCTCGTCCACATTACTTCCCTCTCCCTTCAGAACCACTCCTCCAGCCTTTATCACGACAGACTGTGAAACAGGATATAATCCCCGCTTCAAAAGCAACACCCCCCGATGTCCGTTCTGATCAGCGGGAAGCTGCGATATTTCATCCACCGCCTGCTGAATATGCGCCCAGTTATCTCCCTCAACAGGAGAAATAATCCGGGTAACAGAATGTTGCGGAATACTTTGGTTGCCATGATGATAACCCACCCGACTGAAATCGGGGATTACATTCCCCTCCTCATCGGGTATATAAACCAGTTCTCCACTTTTACTTATTTTCACAAGAGAGGATTGCCATGGAGCCGGCATCTTTGTCTGTGCAGGCAAGACCGTACACAAGGCTGACAATGTGCATGCACTTATCCAATGTCTGAATGTCTTCATTTCTTTATATCTTCTAAGTTATACCTACTTTTTCACATACAAAAATAAAGAGACACCCTAAAAAAGACTTTTAATATTATTCCAATAAGTTGTAGAAACACTCCAACAATGCCTGTCCCCATAAAAAAAGAGGCTGAAAACAACAAACCTTTGTTTCCAGCCTCTTAATGATTACATAGTTCTTCAAAAATGCACTTTAAACCCACCCATTCCGTTGAATCCAGGCATTGTATAACCACGATTGATCATATAATCGGTATTTGTTATATTATTTAATGTAACAAATAGTTCGAAAGCACGGAATGACATATAGGTGATTTTCATATTGAGCAATACATAGTTCTGGTGTTCTGTTTGATCAGAAACATAAAGCCCGCCGATTCCCTTCAATTCCGCATCCATTTTAAGTTTTGGCAAAGCCTGCCAACCAAATCCTAAAAAATATTGGTTTCTGGGTGCTGCCGTCAGATTATCTAACGAAGTGTGAAGATAACTATAGGAAGCCCTCAAGTTTAACTTGTCAATCGGACAGCTACTTGCCGACACCTCTATTCCCTTATTGATGAAACGACCTGCGTTCTCATTTTTCATATCTACTGTTTGAATCAAATTATCTCCCTTGCTGTAATAACCGGTGACATCCATGCTGAAATAACGGGAGAAAGTTTTTTCTACAGTCACTTCATAGTTCATCATCCGTTCCGGATCAAGTTCCGGATTGGCAGAACGATAAAGATACATCTCGCGAAAGGAAGGATTACGATATCCTTCAGACAAAGAGGCTTTTACCGTCCAACCCTCAGCAGGATGAATCACCAAACCTCCCTGCGGTATCCATTGCGTACCGAAACGATCACTGTTCGCCATACGAAGCCCTGCATTCAGAATCAATGCTCCTTCGAACAAATCTTGAGAAAAAGTGATATAAGGAGAGTATTCCGTAATGCTTTTCCGACTGATAGTAGATATAGAACCTTCTGTATGCGCATTGCCGCCTGAAACAGGAATCTTGCCCGTATAGGTATCATAGTCAAATCCCAACGTAACTGACGCATCCTTCCAAGAACGGACATTCTGATAGGCAAGAACGCCAAAACGGTCATCCAGACTATGGAAATGTTTCGGATCATCAATGTAATGGTTACCATAACTATAATAGATACGCACACAACCATTTGTCCTCTCATAATAGTTGCTCAATGACAAGGATGCCTCTCCACGAGTGATGTTTTGGTGATAAATATCCGTAGATTCCGGTTTAGAGAGCTTGGGATAAATCGGGTCATTGCCTACAAAATTCATTAAAGAATAGTCAGCACGCTGTTTCCAAGTCTGACTGAAATCATATCCCAACTTGACATACAGACTACCTTGTTTGAAATCAAAGTCATCCTCTATACCGTCCGTACGGTCATAGCCCAAAGACACGAGTGAGGAAAATTTGCCTAGCCGGACCGTATTGACAAGCGATGAACGCCAAGTGTTATAAGAGCCATATTGGGAACTAAGGGTCGTATGCACTCCATTCCGGTCGGCATTCTTGGTAATGACATTGATTACTCCTCCCATGGCATTAGACCCATAGAGTACCGAGCCAGGCCCTCGAAGCACTTCCACCCTATCTACATATTCCGTTTCGTAAAAATCAGCCACATGATGCGAATAGATTCCGGCAAACTGAGGCTGACCGTCCACCATCATCAGTACCGCATTCGTAGGAGAACCGCCAACACCTCGTATCTTGATTCCTCCCGATCCTCCGTTACTGACTCCAAAACCCAACACATTGCGTTCGGAGACAAATAGACTGGGCACCTGGCCTGAAATAGCCGAAAGCAACTGCGACTGTCCGGTAGCCTCCAACTGGGAACTTTTGACAGTAGAAACGGTATAAGGAAGCAAATTACGTCCGGTAGCATGATTGCTGCCAGTCACTACCACTTCACCAATGCGGTAAATGCGAGTTGTATCCAACACCTGTGCTGATGCACCCAAAGAAAGAAAAGCTGTGCATAAAGTAGCACAGCTTATACATTGTTTGAAGGATAGTCGGTTCATATTCCAATAATCTATTAAACGCTATTCTACAAAAACCAACTGTCTATCTACTTGCAAGCATTTTCAACAAGAAATACCCTCCAAAAATCTGCAATAAAATGCCAGGAATACCTATACGGAAGTCTTGGACAGCCGCATAAAAACTGCCTGTCAATGCCCACTCTGCCAACGTACCGAATACTTGGTAACCCAATACTACTCCCATTAATGCCGGTATGGAAATCTGCTTACTACGAGAAGCCATATACCCCGCAATAATTGCCAACAATACGGACTTAATCAGAATAGCCGGCAAAACAGCCACGGCAGGCATTCCAAAGAAAGAACTATTAACAAGCGGAGACAGGATAGCTGTCAACAATCCCACCTTCATGCCATACTTATACGCACCCACCAAAGTAAAAAAATAAATAGGAAGCAAAGTAGGTCCACCTAAATGTACCCAATGACACAACTGAGGAAGCATAACATTGCCAAAAACGAATAATAGGGCAAACAGATAAGTGTGCACATTATTATAATTCAATGAATAAAGTTTTGCTGTAGATTCCATAATATTCAAACGATTCTAATTTATATCCATGTTTATTTTTCTGTCATCATTTTATTGGGCTATCTTGTCCTTTTCCATAATTACCGCAGCCCACAAAACGCCTGCCACTGCTTCTTTGGCGTTCAAAATTTTATTGACTGTAACATAAGCCACAAAATCCTTCTTGATGGTCACCCCATCACACGCGTCGATGACATCGAGCAGACCTTGATTGTTCACTCGCACAAAAGGATAAAGGCTTTCATATCCTCTCCGGGCCACAGAAGCATATTCCTTCTCTTTCAACAATCCCAAATCAATGCCGCGTTGTATAGCATATACAAACATCGCCGTACCCGACGGATCGATAAAATTCAGCGGATTAGTACCTTTATCTACCACCATGAACCACCCCCCGGTATTGGCATCTTGCACATTCTTCAATCCTTTCACCATTTTTTGATAGACATTCAACACATCATTATAATGTGCATGAGTTTTAGGAAGGATAGCCAACAATTCGGGAACGACCAAGGTGTACCAGCCCATACCCTCACTCCACACTTCGGGAGAAAGACCGGTCTGCTTATCTGCCCATATAGCTTTTTCGGGTTCGGTAGTCCAAGCATGGAGCAACAATCCGTCAGGACGCTGCAAATGCCGGGCTGCCGACAGAATATTACGACAGGCTATATCCAAACAATAATCCGTCTCACCCACGTATTGTGCACAACGAATCAAGAACATCTGCATCATAAAAACACCGTCAATCCACATATTAGGCGATTTATTACCATGCCAGAATTGTCCGTCGGAACTAGGGTAATCGGCAACAGCTTTCAGAATCTGTAAAGCAGCCTTTTTGTAACGCTCATCACCTGTACGCTTGTAAAGCGTGCAAAAAGCAGAACCTGTCATAAAGTTATCCAAATTAGTCAAGGCACCTCCCTTATAATTACCTTCCGAATCCATAAAATGATCGATGTATTGTTTCATATACTGGGTGTACTTCTCATCACCAGTAAGCAATCTTAATCGGTCCATGGCTTCGAACATATATCCTTGTACATACGTATAATCCTTCCAATAAGCAGTACGGTAATCCGGATAACGCGCCATAATTGTTTCCGCCAATGGTACAGCCAACATTTCGGGAGCTGCTCCCGGTACATAATTCAGTTTTGCAGCAGGATCTCCCTGTGAAGTTGTACGGCGCAAACGAGTGGTAACTTGTTGTGTCACCATCATAGTTACATTGTTCTCATTAGTTACATATCCGGTTGTAGATACAGTATTCTGAGCTTGTACAAACACAGTCTGCAAGGCAGCAAGGCCCAAAAGCCCTATTACCGCAACAATTTGTTTTTTCATGGTATTCATTTCCTAAGATTATTCGATTTTTAATAAAGCCAAAGAATGGGATTACGAATCGGCAGGTTACGAACCACTTCTTCATTTTCAGGGAAATGATCCAATGCCAACCATGTCCGATAATAATCCTCATTATTAAATTGTTTCCAAGCAAAAATCAATGCAGGTTGCGCCACCGGCCACTCTTCCCAATACATCACATCGGCAGGATAGCCCCACGACTGTTTATCAACAATATAAGGATGCATAAACTGAAGAGCTTTCCGCATATTTTTCCCGTCGGAAGTGGTGTACTCCCATAAATTATCTTTGTCAGTAGAAAGTATTTGGCAGAGAGCAGCCATGGCATCCAGATTGAACAAGGAATATCCATAAGGTTTTGTGCGTTTCAGCTCACGCGGAAAACTTCCATCAACTTCCATTTGCTCTACCAAGAATATGTGCTTGAAACGTTCTGCACATTGTTCCATGATCTGCTTGTTCCCCACGTATTTGGCGAAAATAGCAGCCTGCATGGCCCAACAAGTTCCATGATTATTGGCAGCGTTCATTTCATCTATGCCATAAGGATGTGTCGTCATCCAATCCAGATAAGCGGCAAACCATTTCTTTGTACCCTCCAACAACTCTTGAGACAGAAGTCCCTTTTCCTCCAACCGGATAAGCGACTGAACGATCTCTACCAAATGAATCGTATCAATTATACCAATGCCACGTCCTGTCGCTATGCCCTTAATAGCCTGTGCATAAAGTAAATGCGGATTCATACGGGTTCTTTCATCCATAAACCAAGCCTTTATATGCTTCACAACAGGAGCTATATAGTTTGGATCACCCGTCAGCAAATAGGCAGAAGTCAGATTACCCACAATCCGGCTGAAGCGTATCATCGCATGTCGGTGTTCCACAAAGTTATCCGGATTGGTTTCTCCATCCCGACGGATATACGGACCTTCGGGATGAAGTGTATCAGGCCACCAATAATCCCCTTCTGAAAAGAAATCATGGGGAGTACCTACACTGCGCTCGGCAATAAAAGATGTCACAGTCACCGGTTCTGCCTGCATATCTTTTTCTGCCCTTTTCAGAATCTCCAGTTTCAATGGCTCTTCCAACTGCGCCCGCACCTTGTCTGCTGAATGGCAAGATTGTAAAAGAAAAGTCCATACAACAACTATATAATATACATGCTTCATATTTATTAATTTATAGTTACAAATTGTGTTTCAAGATTCTCTGATTTCACGGCTACCACTGACTTGCCGGAACCTCTTTTTACCCGGATGGAAGCAGTACCATTAGCAGCCTGTACTTTAGAAGACCCACTCACTGTTCCTTGATTCTTGACAAGTTCTCCATCACCAGCCAGTTCAAAACGAATCACTTTCTTTGAATCCAGACAAGGAATACCCTTCTCATCCACCAAACTTACCTTCACTAGAACAAATGCTTCATCCATCCCTTCTGACGAAACGAGCAAACGTTTTTCCTCTCCCCATTTCTCAGTCTGATATCTTACCGTAATTTCATCTTCCAGAACAGTCTTGTCTTTCGCCACAGCTATTGCCTTTATCTCATTCTTTCCTGCATTCAGCAGTACCTCCCAACGCAGACCTGCAGCAGGAAATTCACGGCTGTCACGCAGTTTCTTTCCTTGGCTTATCCCATTGACAAACAACTCCACCTCTTTGCAGTTGGAATATACCAGCACTTCTTTCCTTTCGTTCTCACCGCCCCATCTTACAGCTTGGGAATGCCCATAAATATGCACCATAGGAGCAATCGCCCAATAGGACTGGAATACATAAAAACTTTCTTTCTTAGTAAAATCGCGCTCTATCACTCCTTTCTGGTTTACATACGGCACCGGATTTTCAGGACGAACCGGAGTAGAAAAGTCCTTGAACGGCCAGTAAGCGGTCCCGGTAAGCCATGGCATATTCTCTTGTTCTTTCAAATGCCAGTCTATCAACTTCACGACGTAAGTCTCGGACCAATCTTTTTTTGTCGGTTCCTTGTCTTCAACATGACGCCCCGCATGACTGTCACCTCCCCATTCCACATGCAGAAAATGTTTAACCCGCTCCATCGCTTCCCTTGAATAATTCACATAGTCTGTATATTTTCCGCGATACCATCCTGCCCAAATGGTAGGTGAATAGACATCAACAATATCACTGCAAAACTCACAACGACGGATAGCCGTCTTACGACAAGCGTCCAATGTGTGAGACAACGTATTCAGTTCACTCATGAAAGCACGTATTTCACCCTGTTCGTAACGCTCAAAATCATTAGGCCAGTCATTCTCATTACCTAATCCCCAAATAATAACAGCCGGATGATTGTAATGCTGGGTAATCATGTTAGTCAACATACGCCGAGCTTGCGCCCGATAATTCTCTCCACCAACTCCACCACGGCACCAAGGTATTTCCTCCCATACCAGAATGCCTAGTTCATCACACAAGTTCAAAATGATTTCAGACTGCTGATAGTGTCCCAAACGAATAAAGTTCACTCCCATCTCTTTCATCATTTTCATTTCTTGTATCATCTGTTCCTCAGTCATAGCTGCTCCTACCCCTGCATGGTCTTCATGACGGTGAGTACCCCGAAGCAACAAACGTCGTCCGTTCAAATGAAAGGGACCTTTCTCGACAAACTCAAAATGACGGAATCCAAATTTCTCGACCGAAGTGACGCTCTGTCCGTCTGCACTCACAGTGACTTCACAAGTATATAGCCTTGGAGCATCCACGTCCCATACTACAGGTTTATCGATCTTGACATCAAGCAAAGAGAGTTCCCCCAGCGGAGTAACCCCATTCAGTTTCCGACTAACAACGATCTTTCCATCCGCATCCTTGACACATACCTGCACATCTGCCGTCCTGACATCTGCCGGGTTATAGAACGTTCCTGCGATTTTCAAAGAAGCATCCTTCAGATTCTTTGCCAAAGACGGATCAATGTGCAATCCGCTCATGGCTACCTTTGGTAAATAAACCAAATTCAGGTAACGGTAAATGCCACCATATACATTGAAATCAGACAAGTCCGAAGGAATCATTTCAGCATCTCGACTGTTGTCACAACGTATGCTCAAAGGGATCTTTCCCTTAAAACGAGCCGCGGCATCACTTGCTAAAAATGCCTTAACCGCATCCGTGATATCTACATTCCAACTGTCATAACCGCCCACATGGCTTCCCACCTTGGTGGTATAAATATAGACATCAGTCTTCTGCCCGGCTCCTTCAAATTCCAACAGGATACGTCCGTCAGGATAGGGATTATGAAGGGAAAGCTGTGTCTTGTACCAACCTGGACCCTGATAATAATTCACATCCGGATCCACCCCATCTTCCGCATTGAAACAATGCGGAAGAGTGACTTCCTGCCACAAAGGCAGTTCTTCGGGTTGTCCAGGTTTTACAGGACGGACCGCCTCCCATATATTCCCTATGTCCTGACGAAGAAATACCCAATTATCCGTCAAACGCTCTTTATGTTGCACAGGAACCTTCGCTTGGAGGCTACCTGCCAACACCGTTAAAAAAATAATAACACCTATCCACCTACTAACCATAATCCTATCTGTTATTTTTTTACAATACCGCACTACCTGTCGCTTCCAATTTAGCCTTCTTCAACAATGCCTCCAAGAAATAATAATCGGCATAGATGATAGGCACATCCATTTCTGAATTATGATTGCCCGATCCTACACTGTGAAGCAATAAAAAGCCACGATCTCCCCGCAAACGTGCACGATACCCCTTCGTAAGATTTTCCAAAATAGCATCGGCCCATACTTTGTATTGCATGGACATATCCGAAACATACGTGGACAATTCGTACAAAGCGCAAGCTGTCACGGCGGCAGCAGAGACATCCCGAGGTTCATCAGGAATTTGAGGAGCATTATAATCCCAATAAGGTATCAAATCCTCGGGAAGCGTCTTGCTGGAAAAGATGAAACCGGCTATCCTCTCGGCTTGCTTCAAGAATTCGGGCAGACGAGTTTCACGATAACACATTGTGTACCCATAAAGCCCCCAAGCCTGCCCTCTAGACCAAGCCGACTCATGTGCATATCCCTGATGAGTATGCTTATGCAACACCGCACCAGTTATTGTATCATAATCAACTACATGATAAGAACTGTAATCTTCTCTGAAATGATTTCTCATCGTCGTACGCGCATGATTCACCGCAATGTTATAATAAATAGAATCACCTGATTCCTTGAATGCCCAATATAGCAATTCCAAATTCATCATATTGTCAATAATGACCGGACACTGCCATTTATCCCGATTATGATCCCACGAACGAATACATCCCACATTTTCCTTATAACGCGTAATCAAAGTAGCAGCCGACTGAAGCATAATTTCCTTGTATTCCTTATTACCTGTCAGCCTGTATCCGTTTCCGAAACTACAATAAACCTTAAAGCCCATATCATGAGTACCTGCATTCGTTTTTTCACGTTCTACCGGTGCTGTAAATTCTTCTGCTTTCTGCTTCCAGTAATTGTCTTTGGTATATTCATACATATACCAAAGCTCTCCCGGAAAAAAACCACTACACCAATCACGCGAAGCCACCAGACGCAAGGATCCATCCGGCTGTATATTACGCGGAGCAAACAAATGACGTTCTTTTTGCTCGTCCGTGAAACCGCTTTTCACACTGTCAATTTCCGTAAAAGCATATTTCAACTGTTGGGAGGCAAAGTCAAAATTATCTTTCACAACATCTGTCGATGCCGTATACCTCACTCCACACGAACTGCATAAAAGCAACAATGAAAAAATTCCTGTCTGTATTTTCATAGATTTTCTATATTAAATATTTGTTATCGTCATAGGACAAAAGTACGTCATTTGCGCCCAAACTCATTATAGATTTATTTCAAATCCTTTTATTATTTTCCCAACTATCAATGCAGAGCACCTTCCAGCGCACAATCGACCACAAAAACAGAGGACAGTGTCTGAATCTCTGTGCGATGCCCCCATGTACAAAGAATCTTTTTTTCCCTATTGACTAAAAACATGTGAGGCACTTTCTCCTTCACCCCATGCCCTTGCCAATTGGTAAACAAAAGCCCTTTCTCAGGAATGTACTGCATGCCCGACAAAAATTTGAACGGCCGCGTATCCGGAAAATCTTTATTAGATAATTCCCATACAATTTCCTTTCGCGGATTAAACTCCACAATCCGAGGATTCTTATCCGCATCGGCTACAGCCACCACGGTATTTCCATCGGGCAAACGAATGACAGAATGCGCACCACCGGATATAGATACCTCCCAAATATTTTTTCCGTTTTCATCATACTCCACCACTTTCTTTCCTCCATAATGAGCCACCAAATAATGACCATTATCCAGTCTGCGCGCATTTCTGATAAAAGATTTCTTTCCGTCTTTCACACCCGGAGGTAAAATACAAACCTCCTTGACAACCCTTCCTTTCGAGTCCACTTCCAGCATTCTCCCCCTGTTGCACTCACCAATGAACGTATTTCCATTCTTCAGCCGCTGACAGGCAAAGATATAACTATCACTCTTATACTGGAACACCGTATCTTGATCTCTGGTCATTTCCAACACTCCATGCCCGATAGTAAAAAGAATATTTCCATTCTTCAAGACCCATATATCATTAGAATCAGGCGCGTCATGTTCCCATACAATCTGATCATTTTCAATCAGGAAAACCTTACCTTGAGAATAATCCGTACAAGCAAAAGCCGGGCAAGGCTGTACCTCTGCCAACGGTTTCAACGAGGAGTAATATTGTTCCACAATCCATGTTCCCCATAAAAAAGAAGAAATGACTTCCTGACCGTTCATTTTACGAGGACGAGTAACATACATTTCATAATCTTTTTGAATGCCTAATCCATTGTTGGCATCATACAAATCAATCAATCCATCGTTCAAACTGATTTTCGCTTTCGACAACAAGCCGTAATAACCTTTCAAGACCGTATCTTTATAAGAAGTTTCAGCTATGAGTCCTAGTTCTATGGCACGTTGAATGGCATACGTAAACATACCGCTTCCAGATGTCTCATGCCAGTTTCCCGATTCCATTCCTTTATCGACTACCTGATACCATAATCCGGTTGTTTGATCCTGACAATGTTTCAGCCCTGCCATCAGTTCACAGGTAATCTTGACCAATTCCTTGTATTGCGGATGCGATTTCGGAAAAATGTCCAGTGTCTCTACCAATATCAGAGCATACCATCCCAGCCCCTCACTCCAGACTTCAGGAGCCATGCCTGTGTTACGGTCTGCCCAACGAGCATCCTTATCTTCGTCCCAGCCATGATAAAGCAATCCTGTTTCTCCTTTTTTCAGATGCGTATGCATACCAATCAGTTGCTTTGCCGCCTCATCGAAACAATAAGAAGCATCACCAACATACTTTCCATATTTAGTCAGAAACATTTGTCCCATAAAAACACCATCTACCCATATCTGGCCCACTGTGCCTCTGCCATGCCAAAAAACGCCATCCGTTGTCCGAGGATAATCATCATAACTTTTACGGATAGTTTCGGCAGCTTTTCTGAACTTTTCCTCCTTGGTCTGCTGATAAGCCCATACAATAACAGAACCTGCCATCATATCGTCCATACTACGTCCCTTGAAATAAACCAAACTACCATCCGGACGTACCACCTGGTTTGCCCAATTCATGATATAGTCATAATATTGTCTTTCTCCGGTAGTACGCCAAAGTTTTTCCAATCCCATCAGGAAATAGCCTTGCGGATAGCACCAAGGCTTAAAAGGAATATTCAATGCAGAAGGATAACGTGTCATTACAGTCTGAGCTATCCCCTGCGACCACTTTCCGGGCACTCGCCCCGGCAATTGCGCAATAGCTTGCGCAACAACCAAACACATCAGTGTTACAATTGTTATTTTTTTCATTATACATTTATTTTAAAGCCTGTGCTAAGGTAAACCTCTCCCCCTAAACCGGCTTTAAATAATGTATCAATAGTTAGCAAAATCAATCAACACCCTGTTCTTTCTTATGTTCCATCAAAAATTCGGTAGGCGAACATCCATACACAGACTTGAAACATTGAGTAAAATAGGCATGGCTGTTGAAACCAACACAAGTTGAAATCTCCGATACAGAATAATCAGACTCCAACAATAGTCTGGCCGCCACTTCCAGACGTTTGTTACGGATGAGTTCCACCGGTGACAGTTCGGTTATGGCCTTCAGTTTACGGTAAAGATTGGTACGGCTCAGCCCCACTTCACGACATATCAAATCAATATTCAACTCCGGATTGGCGATATTCCTCTCTATCACTTCAAAGAACTTCTGCGTGAATCTGTCGGTTCCGGAAACAATCTCCACTCCGATGGCCTCCGGAGAGAACTTCTTCCCGTAGAGACTCCTCAGCTTTTCGCGTGATGCCAGAATATTCCGAATGCGATAAATCAGCACATCCATGTTGAACGGCTTCACAATGTAGTCGTCAGCTCCCGCCGAGAAGCCTTCTTTAATGTGCATCACCATGGAACGGGCGGTCATCAGAATGACAGGGATGTGGCCTGTCCTCAGATCCTCCTTTATCAGCGTACAAAGTTCAAGCCCGTCCTTGCGGGGCATCATGATGTCGCTCACCACAATGTCGGGATATTTGTCCAAAACGATCTCGAAAGCCGTTTCTCCATTATCCGCCTCCAGCACAAAGAAATGGGGGTCCAGACACTCCCTTACATAACTGCGCACCTCCTCATTGTCCTCCACCAGCAATACGGTGTATTTCTTCTCCAGACCGAAAACCTCGGGAGCGGTGGTCGAAGGGATGACATCCATGACCACCCTATCCGCAGCCTCCCGGTCTATCTCCTCTTCGGTGTACACACGGCGGTCTATGGGAAAAAGCACATGGAAGGTGGCACCACCCCGCGCATTATTCTCCACCCGGATGGTGCCATGATGCAACCGGACGATGGACTGTGTCAAACTCAGTCCGATACCGGTGCCCGCCACATCCTTCGCCTTCCTGTCCTCGATCTGATAGAACGGGGCGAAGATGTTCTTCATCTCCTCCTCGGGAATACCCTTGCCCGTGTCGCTTACGAAAAGATGAACCAGCTCCGTATCCTCCGACAGACTTTCCAGTTCTTTCCGTTGTCCGGCAGGGACATCTTTCAGCTTCAGTTTGGCAACAGACAAAACTATTTCGCCTCCCGCCTGCGTGTATTTGAACGCGTTGGAAAGCAGGTTGAACACAACCTTCTCGAACAGGGACTTGTCAAACCAGGCAACAATGCCCACCTCACCACCCTCATACCGAAAGCGGATCTCCTTGCCGGAGGCTATCTGGTTGAACGCGCAGTAAATCTCCATGACAAAGGAACAGATATCGTCTTTGGCTATCTTCAACTGCATCTTTCCTGCCTGATTCTTGCGCAGGTCCATCAACTGGTTCACCAACAGCAACAAACGCTGTGAGTTGTTGTATATCAAATCGAGCTTGTTTCTGATCCCTGTATTAAATTCATTCCGTCGCAGCAGTTCCTGTAAGGGGGAAATGATGAGGGTCAGCGGGGTACGCAGCTCATGCGAGAAGTTGGTGAACATGCGCATCTTGGTCTGATGGAACTCCTCGGCCTGCTGTTGTTTCAAGTGCTCGTAAACCAAAGCCTGTTCCAGATTCTTCTTCTTGATGATATAATACATCACCAGGAAACAGATACCGAAAAAAGAAAAGGCATAAAACAAATAAGCATACCAAGTCATCCAGTAAGGAGGATGGACAATGATAGAAAGTGTACGTATCTCATCATTCCAAATACCGTCATTGTTGGAGGCTTTCACCTCGAACACATATTTCCCAGGTCCCAAATTGGTATAGTATGCTTCTTTACGGTTGCCTACATAATTCCAGTCTTTATCATATCCTTTCAGCCGATAGGCATATTGATTCAAGTCAGAACACACATAGTTCAAGGCGCAATAACCGATCGTTATATTATTCTGATTATAATTCAACTCTATTTTCTCCGTATCGTCCAGTACCATTTGCAAGATGCCCTCCCCGGTCGGATTCACAACCCTATTGTTCACCGCCAGTGTAGTCAAGACCAATGGAGGTAAGAATGAATTGATTTGCAGGTTTGCAGGATCAAAAGTTATAAAACCATTATTAGCACTAAAACAGATATTTCCGTCAGGCAGCAGCATTCCGCTATGTGGACTGAATTCCTGTGCACCAATTCCGTTATCCATATAATAATTATATACCTCATCCGTTTTCGGATTATATCTGGATATACAACTATTGGTACTCATCCATAAATCCCCGTTACGATCTTCCACAACCATACAAACTTCATCATCCAGCAACCCTTCCTTTTTCGTTATATACTTCACGATTCCTTTTTCTTGATCAAACAGACTGAGGCCTCCGCCAAACGTGCCCACCCAAATCTGTCCTGACTTTGTACGGACAAGCGAAGTCACATAATCGGCAGGCAAATGGTTAGCGCCCTTCCCATTCTTACTGAACACAGTACATTCACGCTTGTTCTCGTCATACTTGTACAATCCATTATTACGCGAGCCGACCAACAATACCCCTTTTTCCAATTCCAGCAGGCAACGCGAACTACCCGGTGTCCATATACGCCCGGAATCGGCCAACTCAAAACGATTCTGCATCTTTCTGTCTTCAGTCAGTTTCACCAATCCCACCTCCGGCTTAGAAGTGGCCAACCACAAATTATTATCCTGTGTACGCAAAATAGAATAAACAGATGTAGACTGATGCAAAGGAAAAGCATAGTACAATGAAAAACGTTTGCTACGAGTATCAAACCGATAGATACTTCCTTGCGTCGTCCCGCACCAAATATAATCCTTCTCTTGCATGACCGACTTAATAATATTACGACTATACTGCTGTGACGAAGACGTATCATATAAATAATATTGATAAGTATTCGATTCCAGATGATAATCCAACAAACCTCCTCCTTCAGTTGCTATATATAGACAATGAGGAGGCTGGCAAGCCATAGCGCCATAGACCCCCATCAGCATATTGAGAGCGTTTGTCGGCTCATGAAAGACAAAACGGTTATTATACTTGCTGAAATAATTAACTCCTCCCGAATAAGTACCAACCCATACATTTCCACTATTGTCCACACAAATGGAATAAATGGAAAAATGGCTTAACGTCCCCTTTTCCAAAGCAGCATTGGAACGTCCTTTCAGCTGATTGTCTGTCAAGTCAATGGTATAAAGCCCGTCGAAGGTTCCGATAAACAAAGTTCCGTCCGCCTCAGCCAAACAACGGATATTATCTGTAGTAAGTTTACTGTTAGCCGTTGTATAATGAACAGATGTCCCAGTGGACAAATCGACCTTTGACACTCCTCCATAATTGGTAGACACCCATAACTGCTTACGGGAATCTTCATGAATATCAGAAATATTATTATCGGGCAAAGAAGCATTTCCCTCAGTCTTGGCATAATGACTGATTAATTTCAAATTTAAATCACATACGTACAATCCCTTATGTTCCGTACCAATCAACAACTGATGATCTGAAGTTTCCGTAATGACAGAAATAAATTCTCCCTTTATTTTCCCGTCCAAATCGACAGATTGAAAAGTGTCCGCCTCATGCACAAACAAATACAATCCTTTGGAGGTACCAACCCATAAACGGTCATTTGAATCGATAAAAAGAGAACGCACTCCCGAATCCAACAACGAAAAGTTCTTCCCTGCATAAGGAGTGATCCGGTCTGTTTTTAAATCCAGCCGGTTCAGCCCGCGTGACGTTCCCACCCATAAACAATTCTTTCTATCCTCTACTATCGCCGTGATGTGGTTGTCCACCAAACTCAATGAATCACTGTCCAAATGTTTATATACCACCATACGGTTTCCATCATATTTGTTCAGTCCGTTCCGCGTACCAAACCACATATACCCTTTCGAGTCCTGATAAATTTTCAATACGGAAAGTTGGGAAAGCCCGTCCTTCAGGCTTAAATTAGAAAAATAATATGTATTGGCAACCGGAGCGGACTGTACCTCCGTCCATCCTGCAATTTGTAACAATAGAATTATACAAAGCAGTCTTTTTAGCATCTTTGTGGTTTTCATTGTACACTATCAAATAAAGGTTATGCGACACAAAGATAAAATGTTTTCTTTAAAAATTCCAAGCTCTGTACAATTCTATTTATAAAATATTATTTTATGATAAAATCCGGAATCAGTTTACAGTAACCAGTTCCGTAGCACACCATAATAACGGTGCATGTGCATGCAAATCACCTGTAATACGTTTACGATTCATATAATGATTCTTATCATTCTTGATATTCGTTCCCTCACATACGTCCTCCACCTCATCATCCGCATTGATATAAGACACCAGTCCCAACCATCCTTTGCGCGCGACAAGCGCATATTCTTTTTCATCCAGCCATCCTTTTTTTACTCCGACAATCATGGCGTATGTAAACATTGCTGTACCCGACGTTTCATTCCATGCCTCCCTTTCATCAATCAACTGATGCCACAATCCTTCTTTTCCCTGATACTTTTTCAACGTCTTCATCATCGTCTTATAAGCCTTCATGATAGCCGGACGATTCGGGTTGTCCTCCGGTAAGGCAGAAAGCAGTTCAGCCATGCCCGCCGCCATCCATCCATTGCCTCTCGCCCAAAAGAAAGGGGCTTCGGGAGAATGATAAAACAATCCGTTCGGACGTTGTATCTCTTTCAGGTACATCACCATCTCATTGGCAGCACGGTCAATATACTTACGGTCACCCGTCACCCGATAAGCCTGCGACTGAATGGTTGTAATCATAAACATATCATCTATCCAGATGCGAGTCTGCCAAGAATAACCTTTGTCGGCATAAGCCCTTTGTTCCGGTTTCGCGTCAGCCGGCACCTGCCACTGGGTATCAGCATATTTCATACCCAAATCATAGTATTCCTGTCCTCCTTGCTTTTGAATATAAATTTCCAAAGGGACTGCTCCCACCACATTATAGTCCACATGAACCATACGTGGCAACATGTGTTTCTCTGTAGAAAAAAGCGGTTCAAAGCGTTTCACCAGTCCTGCGGTCATCAGCTTGTTATCGGTCGCTTTTGCATACCACAAAGCACCCAGCCATGTACATGCATCAGGATAAGTTATGTAATCAGGTGCTTTTTCCGCACGTGGGTTTCCAAATCGCGTATGTGGAGTTTTCAGGAACTTGTTCACAATTCTGTCTCCCACTTCTTGCGGTTGTGAACCTTCAGGGAAATTTTTTAATGCGGCATTTTGCGCTGATACATTTACCGTGCTCCATAAAAGCATGCCCCATACCCAATTCAGTAAATAGTGTTTTTTCATGTGATCTGTCTTTTAAATTTATACTCGTTTGACCACAAAGATAAAAGAGTTCATGATCATGAACTGCCAAAAATATTCCATTCTCTTTATGTTCTGTATCAAAATAAAAAAGGAGGAGAAACCGTCACTTGGCATTCTCCCCCCAATAAACCCCGGAACCCGAACCGATAGAACGGAATCCACCGATGGACAAGACACTGACTACAGCCTGACAGAAATCTGCTTGCGATCCGCTTGAAAGAGTCAACTCATATTATAACTAAGTATTAACTCCGTCAACCATCCTTACAAGTAAGATGAAGGAGTAGTCAACCTAAAGCGTTAAACTACACCAGAACTACGGTTGCATCCCGACAAAACCACAGTTACATCCCGGTGGAACTGAAGTTTCATCCCGGTGGAACTGAAGTTTCAGCCTGATGGAACTAAAGTTTCAACCCTACGTAACCGGTTGAAACTCCTTGTCCGTGTACGCATCCATACAGATGAACGAAGCAGATCATGCGTATCAATAAGTGCTGCCAACAGTTCCAGAAAGACAGCCGGAAAGCATCACACCTCCAGAAAGAACTGGGAAAAGTGGTGGCAACAACACTTTTTACTACATAAAAAAAAGTGCTGCCACCACCCTGCTGAACGCCCTGTTCATAGTGGTTTCAGCAGTAAGGGTGGTAGCAGTGGCAGCACTTTTGCAAAACTCTGAGAGGGGGCGAAAAGTTCAACTAAAGAATAAAACTTAGCCTGTTAGGATTTTGTTCAGCATTCTTTTGAACATTCTTTTTGAAGAAAATTTAAACAGGCTGTTACATTAAAGGCTATTTGATGTTCACTGTCACATAATAATTCTCACTGAACGCACGTACTTCGTACTCATTCGTACGTACAATGACTGTACTTTCCACATCTGTCACATCCATTTTCTTAGTCGGATCAAAAGTCAGCACGCGAATACGCCCTTTTTTTCCAGGCAATGCCTTGATGTATACATTCTGACTGCCCTTCACAGCGTTCTTCCACACCATGCTATAACCTCCTTCGTTGGTATCAGGTGCCAACACATTCCCTTGAGCGTCTACCACTTGGTAATCCTTACCGCATTCCAACCCCTCTGCCGAAGAAGTGTAATAAGCCACTACCGGACTATAAGGACGTGTAAACACGCTCCAAAAATAAGTGGGGACAGCCAATGTTTCTCCTTGATTGACATTATAAACCAATTCATTACCACCCGGAAACTTCACATTTCCCAATCCATAATAGTAAATATGTTCCATTTCCGGATTATTGTTACCCCACTCATCATCACTACAGCTTGTGAACAAAGAAGATACACAAACCATCACTAACAAGATTAAGATATTTCTTTTCATCATTTCCCTTTTTTAAATTAATTACCCCATTTCGGATTTTGTGTTATATTTCCACCAGACGTACTGATTTCATGTGTCGGAACCGGATACAAATAATCACGTTCAGGATCAAAGCTACGCGATTCAGCTTCTTCCAACACATAAATAAAACCTTGGTCATACACTTTCACCCCTTTATAAGTTCCATCCTCAGCAGTCAGGTTATTCTTCAGTTCATTGTAGTTCGCCGTTGTTTCATCAGAACAATAAATCAATCCCAGAATAGCCTTCGGCAAAACTTCTTCAGCTGTTTTCCAACGGATGATATCATCATAGTGCAGATTTTCGTCTATAAATTCCACCATACGTTCGCGACGGATTTCATCAAGCATGTCCAAACCGTTTGCTGCGACAAAGGCATTGGTCAGTCTGACATTGAAACCGGCTCTTTCTCTTACCTTATTAATAGTAGCGTCCAATTGATCGTCCGTAATGCTTCCATTCTTCTCATAAAGCAATTCGGCATACGAAATCAAGACTTCGGCATAACGGATAATCATCTTGTCATTCGTTCCATCGCTGGAGTATTCAGAACCGATGTATCCCTTCTTGATAGCATAACCAAAAGCATGGTTCTGATTGGTGGTCACAAAAGGTACATAACTTCCTTTATAAGCTTCTTCACCTGGAGTAAATACAGTCATAGACAAACGTGGATCGCGATTCTTCAACATATCGGCATACGAACTTTCGGGATGTATCCGTAGAGGTGATTTTTCACGAGGCAATCCATCAGTGTACAAAAAATTGTCCACCATATTCCGGGTCAGTGTAATGCTGCTTTCCAACTGACGGGAATGCTTATGGTTGATAGTACCTGCCGGTCCGTAAATCTTGACAAACAGATTTTCCTTGTTTTGACGTCCTTCTCCATCGTGCAAGAACAGTTTATTGAAATCCGGATAAAGATCATGCTTGCCACTGTTCATCAACTGCCGGGCCGCTGCTATCCCTTTATCTAAATGATCCACATAATTGCCATCCGGTGTATGGTGATATTTCTTATGAGTACCCTCATATAAGCCGATACGGACCAGCAAGCTCAATGCAGCCGACTTCGACACTCTGCCCCAATCATTCTTCAACTCGGAATCATCAATATCGGGCAACCATTCCAAAGCAAACTCCAAATCATCATAACACTGCTGGATAACCGTTTCCCTAGAATCACGAGCACGAACCACATCGGCATCCGACGTGCTGTTGAACACTTTCAGAATCAAAGGAACATCGCCATACTTCTTCACCAACTCAAAATAATTATAAGCACGGAAGAAATAAGCCTCAGCCACCCAGCGATTTCTGCGCCCCGTCTCCACCTGCGCGTTTTCCGATTTTATAATAATGTTATTGCAAACCCCGATACGGTTATAAGGATCCGTCCAGTCACCGGAAGTACCGGAAACACTACGGTTTCCACTGGAAATTCCATTCTGGCTCTTGTCTCTCAATTCATCCGAACGGAAATCGTTCACAAAACCCGGCAAATCCTTATACATCTTATTACAAGCTCCCCGGAGGTCGGTTTCCGACTTCCAGAAGTTATTGTCCGCCAGCGTGGTTTCAGGTTCCCTGTCCAGCGTACAGCCCGACACCATCAATGTGGCGGTTATAAAAAATGAAACTATTTTTTTCATGATCAATCAGTTATTTTAGAATGAAACATTAAGTCCGACAGTCCAACTGCGGAAGAACGGATAGAAACTCCGGTTGATACCATCCTTGCCATTGTCCTGCTCAGGATCGAATACAGACAGCATCTTGGTGTGCTCCCAAATATCCTCACCGGTCACATACACTCTCACGCGTTCCACATATTTTTTCGGTATAGGCAATGTATACCCCACTGTGACATTCTTCAAACGGATATAGGCGGCATTCTGTATCCACTTATCCGAAGTTTTGAAATTGAAATCATTGTTGGCATAGTTACACAGACGAGGCCAGTAAGCATCCTGGTTATCTTCCGTCCAGTAATCACGATGAATGGTCCACGGCATACTCCCCGTACCCGAAAGTGGAGCAATGGCACCAAACTGAACCATCGCTTTACGCTTGCCCACACCCTGGAACATAACAGAGATGTCGAAACCACGCCATTGTGCAGACAAGTTCAATCCATACAGATAACGAGGGTCTGTGTTGCCCAAGTAAACCAAGTCTCCGGTATCGCTCAACGTGCCACTGCCTACACCAATCTCGTGGTCGGCCTTGCCCTGTGACACATATCTTATATCACCGCCACTTACTTTTCCGTCATTAAACGACTTGTACCCCGGATTATCTTTCTTATACTGCAAATATTCCTCACGGCTGCTCCAGTAACCGTCCGTCTTATACCCCCAAATAGTGTTCAGTTCATATCCTTGAAGGTGCTGCACAATACCTGCCTTCACCACACTAACTCCATTGTATTCCACCAGTTCGTTCTTGCTGTCTGAAATATTGAAACCGATCTGATAATTGAAATCCTTGATTCTGTCCTTCCAAGTCACATTCAAGTCCCATCCCCATGTCTTCAGTTTTCCAATATTCAGGTTGGGTACCTTGATACCGATCTGATGAGGAACCTGCGGACTGGCCAACATGTTGTCGTTCACTTTCCAATAATATTCAAAACTACCGGACAAACGATTGTTGAACAATCCAAAATCCATACCGATGTTGGTGGTAGAAACAACTTCCCATGTCTTATCAGTAGAAGCCAGTTCTTCTTGGAAATAGGCCCCTTCACCCATATAGTCCTCTCTCTTGATGAGCGGCATATAGTCATACAAACCCAATACCGCACCATTTCCCAATTCACCCCATGACGCACGTAATTTCAGCTGGCTGATGAAATCAGCCTTGAACCATTTCTCCTCATTGACACGCCAAGCGGCCGACACAGAAGGAAATGCTTTCCAGCGTTTGCCGGGTGCCAGACGGGAACTTCCGTCATAGCGAATATTGGCCTCAAACAAATAACGTTCACGATAATTATAATTGATACGACCGAAATAAGACATCATAGACCACGGATCAATCTTGTCAGAAAGTTCGGTATTGGTCGCAATCGAAGAGTCATAACCGTTGAAAGAGAAGAAATCATCCGAGTTCAGCGATTTAGCCGTAGCATCAATCTGGTCCTGACGATAATTCTCATAAGTACTTCCGGCAAGCAGACTGAAGTTATGCTTTCCATTCAGATCAAACGTATAATTCGCTGTAGCCTCCAACAAATCATGGTAATTGGAATATCTGCATTTGTAGAGCTCGTCCGGATTGTTCACCTGATTACGGATCGTCTTTCCGTCACGGGTTCTCCATTCCAGATGATGCTTCTCCATCACTTCGGCATAGTAACCGGCACGACGGGATGCACTTAAATCAATACGTAGATTCTTCACTACATCTTTGATGCCCAATGTCGCTTTCCCAATGTAGTTTTCCAGCTTTCTCTCTCTGATACCTCCATTCTTCATGATGTCAATAGGATTTCCCTGCAGGTCTCCATTATAGATACTGCCGCTTTCATCCCCCTCGGGTACGAATACCGACTGGCGTCCGCGTGTGGTAAAGAGCGAGTTGAAAATACCTCCCGCACCGTATGAAGGAGCTTCGATGTTCCTGCTCTGATATTGCGCATTCAACGAAAATTCAAAATATTTGTTGAACTCAGTCTTCACCTTGGCATGAAGGTTATAACGTTCATTACTGTCAGGACCATACTTCAACAAACCGTTTTTTGTATAATAATTGGCCGAGAACATATAATTAGTTGTCTTGTTTCCGCCACTCACCGACAACGAATGAGTCTGCTGTGTGGTAAAGTCTCTGGTACCTTCTTCCACCCAGTTGATGGCATCAAAGTAATCCCAACGTCCGTTGCTCAACGGTCGGGTATTAAAATTCGGGTTGCCTACCCAAGAAGCCTTTTCTTCCGACCATTCCCTCTTTCCGTCATAGTTCAGACGGCTCTGGTCTATAAAGGCCTGTTCCTCCCATGCGGGAAGACGCTCGGGCATATTGCCCGGTGTATGGAAAGTAAAGCTTCCGTTATATGAAATTTTTGGTTTCCCTTCCGTTCCCGCCTTCGTCGTCACCAATACAACACCGGCAGCAGCACGTGCACCATAAATGGCACAGGAAGCTGCATCTTTCAATACGGAGATAGAAGCAATATCATTGGGATTCACCAAGGTAAGATCTCCCTCCACGCCGTCAATCAAAACCAAAGTCGAAGTGCTGTTGACCGACGAGAAGCCACGGATACGCATACCGGAAGTCTCGCTACCCGGCTGTCCGCCACTACGCAGCACCGTTACTCCAGGCAACTCTCCCTGTAAGGCAGAGAGCACATCTGTAGAAGGCTTGGCAGCGATCTTGTCTCCTTCGATAGCCGACACTGATCCGGAAAGATTTACTTTCTTCTGCATTCCATATCCTACCACGACCACTTCCTGTAAGGTCTGGCTGTCTTCTTTCAATTTAATGACTCCATGGCATTCGGAAGCTTTCCGTTCCAAAGTTTCATAGCCGATATACGAAAAAACCAACGTAGCCTTAGGCGAAACCGTGATGACAAAGTTTCCGTCTATGTCCGTCACCACGCCGTTGGTTGTACCTTTTTCCTGAATAGACACACCAATCAACGGTTCATTGTTCGCCGCATCAATCACTTGTCCTTTGAGTTGAGAAGTCTGCTGGGCATATACACCTATATCCCAAAGGAGCAGAAAACAGCAGCAAAAGAACAATCGCCACCATTCCCAAGAACAATTCTTCTGTTTCATAATTTTAGTATTTTAATGTTTAACAAATTTAGAAAATTCCCCATCAGTCATCCACCGCCTGAGGGTTGTCATTTGATTTTTTTTCATATATCTTGAAGTCTGTCAGATAAAGTTCTTCATCTTTCAGCAAGGCATTGGAGCCAAAAGGATTCTTGCCCACATTGCGATAGATGCCATGCTTGCTGCGGACATTGGTTGTCCCCTTGTCACGCCACATATCAATATGCTCGTTGGTATAATCCATCAGCACCTTGCCGTCGCTGATACGGGTCAGCTTGATTCCATAATAACCGTCCCGGCAGAAATGTGATTCCGTACGCGCCTGTACCCATTCTCCTTCAAAGTCACTCATCGGAACATTATCCACTAATGTGCCTTGATGAGTAGCAGTGCTACGACCGTTATGAATAACCTGTACCCTACGATTACTTCCATCAGCATTAGAGCGCAGCGAAAGAGTAATGATCGGCGCCGAGATATTACTTCCATCATGTCCTTTCAACTGATAAATGTGCGTAAAGGAGGTAGAAGGCTGGAAACCTGCCGGAATCTTGAATTTCCATTCCACGATTTGCCACTCGTCATAGTTTCCATTCACATCCTTGTATTGCGCCTTGTTGCTGCTCACCACACGGGTTTTCATCTCATTGCGCTGGCGGTCCTTCTTTTCCCCACGGTCACCGTCAATCATCTGCTCGTTTTTGTGAACCATGAAGCGGAAAACCGGCTGCCCCAATACCAAGTCCTGAACCACTTCTATGTGCTTACCGTCCACATCTTCTCCTGTATCGGTACTCTTCGGTTGATTAGGATGTTCGGTATATTCCCAACCATACTTTTTCATGTAATCATTCACCACTTTCCATTCACTCCCCAATAATGTTTTATCAGGAGTCATGCTTCCAGTCTGCACATATCCTGCCGGAATCGGTTCTTCCGGAGTCCGATACTGTGCCTGAACGACCGGCACCCTTACTTCTTTCGCTTTTTTATTTTTATCTGTAAACAACAAGGTTGCCTGACGCGGCTTTCCCTCATTGGCAGCAAAGGCTATCGTTGCCCCGGCAGCCGTCTTGTTCTTTACAGTAATCCAGTCTGACTTCTTTCCGTCTTTATCAACAGCCGTACATTCCCAGTCCACTGTGACCGAAGCTGTAACCTGTACTGTCTGTTCTCCCCCATCATAAAATACTTCTATTTCTTTCAAACTGACAGTCAAGTCATGTACATTGGTTTCCTGCTGACTGACAGTCAACTGCATACTTTCCGCCTTTCCTTCCTTATCTTTAAAGGTTACAATCGCCTTACGGGCAAATCCTTTATTAGGTGCTACCGTAAAAGTAATATCATAGAGACTCTTAGCCTTTTCTGTAATCCATCCGGTAACGCCCGTACCTTCATAAGCGATATCATACGCCCATTTTCCACCTTTAAACATATCAACAGAAACCGTATAGTCGGCACCAGCCGGAGACAACTGGTCAAAACTTCCCGGAGTCACCACCATGTCATAAATTTCTTTTTCATCATCCGATTCGCAAGCATTCAAACCCATAAGCCCCACAACAGCCAATGCGCCTGACACTAAAACATCTTTCACGAGTTTATTCATACTATTAAATTTTAATTATAAAAATATTCATATCATTTTATCGGCAAAGTAAGTATTTACCGCAGAAACAAAGTTCTATTATCACACCTAATAATATCATTATTGTCCCATTCTCTGATCGTGCAGCCTGCTTCACAATAAAGGACCTTCTTTATCCTAATTTTCCATCAAACAATCCTTTTTACAAAACACATCCGCATTACCAATTTCCAGATGCCATTTGACTAAGGCTTTTCTACCCATTACTTTCTATCTCCAAGCCCTACGGAAATAACTCCAAAGGCCATGGAGATAGAACATATACCTATAAAAGGGATGTAAAGGGTTAATATAAAAGCCGGAGGGAATTAAAGAAAAAAGCCTTTATCACTACCATCCGGCAAAAGAACTATTATTCCTTAATTCCAAGGAGCATTCTGTTCCCAAATGTCACCCATAATATCCATCTGCTTCTGCGGAACAGGCCACAAGTTGCCATCAAATTTACGCATTTTTCCGCTTTCGTCATATTGCACGGTAGGAATCACATCCTTGGCAATATCCCATCGAATAATATCATAATAGCGAATTCCTTCGTACGCCAGCTCCACCCGACGTTCATTGCGGATATTCTCACGAGTCAGTTCTGTTTTGGGAGGCATATTCACACCCGGACGCTGCCGCACGGCATTTAAAGCGGCCAATGCCTTCGGATCACCGCCCTGTCCGCTTTCGAACATGGCTTCGGCATACATCAGCAGCAAATCGGCATAACGCATCTTCACAATGTGCTGGTCACTCAGTGTCGAAGCTTTGGGTGCCATGATGGTGGGATTCACATACTTCTTAAATGCCATTCCTGTAAAAGGCACCAATCCCTCGGCACGATTGCCGTCATCCTCAAATTTTCCGGTCTTGTCATTACTTACCCAAGGATCACCTGCTTCGTACATGGTCATCTTGATACGGGGGTCACCTTCCTCGTAGGCGGCACGCAGATTATAACTGGGAAAGATTGTCATACGACTAGCCACCATCTGATCCAGTGCATGGAAATCGTCAGGAGCAGTAAACTGAATGGAAAACATGATTTCCGGATTATTGATCTGTCCACCAAAAAAGATTCCCGCATAATCATCCGCCAACTTAAACGGATTGGCCGGATCGTGAATAAAATCACCTGCCAGTTTGGCTGCATCAGCATATCGTTGGTCGTTCAACAAAATACGGCATTTCAAGACCACAGCCGAACCTTTCACCGCATGACCATCAGTATAAGCCACGTTAGGCAACCATTCGATGGCGAAATCAATATCATCCAACATTTGGCTGATCACCTCGGCACGTGGTGAACGGGGCAACTTCTCAAAGCCATCTCCCAGCTTGGCACTATGCAACATCATAGGTACCGCACCATAATGCACCACCAATTCATTATAGTAAAACGTACGTATAAAAAGTGCCTCCGCCTTCAATTTATTAAAATCGACTTCCGAGTACAAATCCCTCACCTTATCAAAATTGTCCAGAAAATAATTGGCCGCGGCAATACCTTTGTACGAGTCATCCCACAAATCATTCAACAAACCTCCGGTAGAGGGATTAATACCTCCCTGCTGAATAGCCGAATGAGCACCACGGGTAACAGCGTTGTCCGACAAACATTCTTGTTCGGTACAGGGACCTCCAGCAGGAACTGCCGAGAAAGTTCCGTTACGGAAACTGGCATAAGCTGCAGTCAACGCCTTATCGGCATCTTTTGTGGTCTGCCAGAAAGTGGAAGTACTAACTTTGTCCAATGGCTGTTTGTCCAAAAAATCTTCGCATGAAGTGAAACCGGCCGCCAATGCCATAGCAATTGTGCTAATCAATATATGTCTTTTCATCTGTATATACTTTATATTATAAGGTTACTTTTAAGCCGAAAGATACCACCTTCGCCTGTGGATAGATAACTCCTCGTGAATTCTTTGCCGTACGTTCCGGATCCAGTCCTTGAAACATGTCGGTGAATGTCAATAAATTGTCACCTGAGAAATACACTCTCACATTTTGGAAACGAACTTTCTCCAACCAGGACTTAGGTAATGTATAACCAATCTGAAGATTCTTCATTCTCAAGTAAGAAGCGTCCTGTAGCCACCAAGTAGAGATGGCTGTGTTAGGCGCATAGTTATCATTAAAAATATGAGGAATCGTATTGGAAGTTCCTTCTCCATTCCAAGCGTCCCTCCAGTACACAGCCGGAACAGAGCCTTGACGGAAAGGAGCAATACCCCATTCTTTCACGTAAGTTTTCTTTCCTTGCACTCCCTGGAAGAAGACAGACAAATCGAATCCTTTCCACGCCGCATTCACCGTAAATCCATAATTGAACTTAGGGAAAGCGCCACCTACAACAACGCGGTCCTCAGGAGTAATCTTTCCGTCACCATTAATGTCTTTGTATTTCATATCGCCCGGTTTGGTCAAGTTACTCAATGGCTTCAGCGCATCAATCTCCGCCTGGTTCTGATAAATACCATCAAACACATACATATAGTAACTATCCCAAGGAAGACCTTCCTGGCGAATGGTTCCGTTGTTGTTGATTTCGCGGGCACCGAACTGTACCAGCTCATTCTTATAAGTTTCCAAGTTGGCGGAAATGCTATAAGTAAAGTCACCGATGCGGTTCTCGTGTCCCAGCACAAATTCCCAACCGGTATTTTCCATAATACCCCTATTCACTGTAGGAGCAGTCACACCAATATGAGAAGGGACCTGCAAAGTGCGGAGGATATCCTCTGTCCTCTTTTTGTAATAATCTACTGAACCATAGATTTTATTATTGAACATCCCGAAATCAAAGCCAAAGTCAGTAGCTGTCGTAGTTTCCCACATGATATCCATATTGGTCAGCGCATTTTGTGTAAGTCCCTGCGTTACAATTCCTCCAAAGTTGTATTTTACGGCACTCAACGCATCCTGATACGGATAATTACCGATGTTCTGATTACCCAACTGTCCCCATGAGCCGCGCACTTTCAAGTTGGAAAGCCATTCCACCTCTTTCAAAAAGCCTTCTTCTGAAGCACGCCAACCACCAGAGAACGACGGGAACAATCCCCAGCGTTTGTTGCTTGCCAGACGTGAGGTACCATCATAACGGAAACTGGCCTCAAACAAATATTTACCCGCGAAATCATAGTTCAAACGACCGAAATAAGACTGGATAGCCCATTCGTAAGCGCTGCCCTCATTGGTTTGCCCTGCTGTAGGAGCCACATCCAATTCCCAATGTACATTGGTAGGAACTCCTGTCCTGTATCCACCCAATTTATCATAACGGAAATTTTCCTGGTTATAACCCAACATAACATTCAGATTATGATTCTTGGCAAAAGTCTTCTTATAATTCAATGTTCCATATAGTGTATATTGCGTTTCAGTTTCTTGACGTACAGTCAATGTATTGACATCACTATTGTACACACTTTCTTGATGATCACCAAAAGCATTCGGGTGAAATGTATAGGCAGAAACCGAAACGGTAAGGCATTTGGCCTGTGTCTGATTATAGCGGACAGAAGCTTTCACCTCAGCATCCAGACCTTCCAAGATCTTTACCTTTGCAAATGCGCTGCCCAGTACATAGTTCTCATCAAACTTCTTTCCACCTCCACTGTAAGCCACCGCCAACGGAGCCTTGTTGTGACCACGACCCGCATAACCGCTGGAAGCGAAACGCCCGTCAGGCAAATAAGGAGTATAATACGGACCTTGGGTAAAGGTGCAAAGAATCAAGTCCTCCGTTTCGTTGTTGTCAATCTGATTGCCACCACTGGTATAAGAGGTAGAATGACGATTGGATTTGGAGAAGTTTATATTGGTACCAAAAGTTACCCGTCCGCCCAGATTTGTTTTCAAATTGACTTGCGCATCATAACGCTTGTATCCAGTTTGAATTACCATACCATCTTGATCCAGATATCCCAAGCCAAAATTATAAGTCGTTCCGTTCTTGCCACCATTCACACTCAAGAAATGCTGTTGCATGGGAGCTGTCTTGATTACATCACCATACCAGTCGTGATTGGGATATTGAGGATCGTTGGGAGCGGCATTCTTATAAGCATCAATCCATTCCTGTTCATAACCTTTAGTAGCAATATCACCACCTGTATGTTCCAATGCTTTATTGAACAAAGTCATGTATTCAGCTGAATTAATGATACGTTTCTGAATGGTAGTAGGCGACTGCCAGGCCATATTAAAACTGTAATCTATATTCAAACGTCCTTCAGAACCATTCTTGGTAGTAATCAAGATAACGCCATTGGCTGCACGCGAACCATAAATTGAAGCAGAAGCAGCATCCTTCAGTACTGTGATATTTTCAATCATGTTAGGATTTACCTTGTCCATATCACCTTCTACCCCATCAATCAAAATCAAAGGATTGCTACCCGCTCCAGAGAAAGTACCTTGACCACGAATCTGGATAGCCGCAGACTCCGCACCCGGATTGGCCGAGTTCTGTACAATTTGCAATCCCGGCACGCGTCCTTGCAACATAGAGGACGCATTGGGAGATACCCGTTTTGTCAGGTCTTCAGCATCCACACTACCTACAGCACCAGTCAAGTTCACCTTTTTCTGCACACCGTAACCCACTACAACCACTTCATCCAGTTGTTTGGTATCTTCCTGCATCACTACTTTCATTGTAGTTCCGATGACCTTCAACACTTGGTCTACATATCCTATATAGGAGAATTTCAATGTAGAACTTTTTTCAACATCAACTTGAAAATTACCCTCAAAATCCGTAATAGTTCCCGATGTAGGATTTTTCTCAGGAACTACCGAGACTCCAATCATAGGTTCGCCTGTAGCATCCACCACATGGCCACTTACTTTGATTGTCTGCGCTGAAAGAGGAATACCGGTCAACAAAGTAACCAAGATGAAAAGAAACCGCCGAAGCGACATGTTTTTTTGTTTTTCCATAATAGTAGTTTTTTATTTTTCCACTACAAAACAATAGAAGTTTCTGCAATTCCTCTTCTAGTATTTCCCCAACATCTATCAATATTAAACCAACTCACAAAAGGCTTTCCAAACGTTTATAATATTGTGTCATTCTTTTAAAGAAACGTTCCAAACCACTAATAATAAGCATCCTACAAATATTTTATTCATAAAAACATTTTATTTTTGCATATCAACAAACAAAAATGGAAGAACCATGAAAACAAATTATCTACTGGCCGCCTGCCTATGTATGACATTGGCAGGACAAGCACAAACCATTTCCAGCAAACGAGAAATAATGGAACGTTTTCTGAATGGGACATTAGAAAAGAACTATGCTCCAGCAGCTTTCTTCATGCATTTTGGTAAGGATGCGAAAACGGGAGAAGCTGCTGTCAACAGCCACATCAACTATTTTGTAGCCACAGGAATGGATATCGTAAAGATACAATTCGAACAAGGCTATGGACGCATTCGTATAGAAAAGCCGGAAGACTGGGAACAAATAAAACCACTACCCCGTAATTTCTTCGCGCCAACCCTAGAAGTGATTGACCGCATTGTGAATATTGCCGGACACGATGCCATGATTTTACCTACCATCTATTCCCCCTTTCAAATGCTGGTACAAACAGTAGGAGCTGCCAACCTGATGAAATATGCCAAAGAAAAACCGGAACAGGTGACGCGTGCCATGGAGATTTTCACCACAGCATTGATACAATTCGCCAAAGACTGTAAAGCCAGAGGTGTGGACGGGTTCTACACACCCTCGCAAGGTGGAGAAGAGAAATTCTACATTGTACCCCGATTCTTTGAACGATTTGTAAAGCCCTACGATTTGCAAGTGATGAAAGAATGCAATCAAGACACCCGGTGCAACATTTTGCATATCTGCGATTATGAAGGAAACTACGATGATTTGAGCCGCTTTACCGACTATCCGGGGCAAATTGTAAACACCCCCAATATCGTAAATGGCAAGCCTTTCACCTTAAAGGACGGAGAACGACTGTTCAAACGTATTGTGATGGGTGGACTGGACCGGAAAAAGACCATTCACAATGGAACACCGGAAGAGGTGAAAGCCGCCGTGTTGAAGATTAAGAAAAACTATAAAGGACGGCTGATCATAGGAGCGGAATGTACTATCAAACCGGATACCCCTATGGAAAACATACGCACAGCCATTCGGACAGCACACGGGAAGTAACCCTCCACGGTCCTTTCGACTTCCAACAAACATAACATAAAAGCAAAAAAGTAATCGATGTTCGTAAACCAACACAGATTACTTTTTGCCAATATACCGAACAATTCCATCCGTTACATGAGCATTTTCAATCTTTCGGACAAAGAACGATACACTCGCCTTCCGAAGTTTTGAAAACAAAACGATTGCCCGAAACTGTTTCAGCCTTGTCTCCATTCCTCCACAACTGCACCGATTGGCCTTTCCAAGGATTTTCCATTGTACATGGCATCCCTTTTTCGCTAATCAATTCCACAGAGTCTATCACTCCCGACCTCAGACAGGCACTCACCAAGAATGCACCATAAGCACGAAGTTTTTGGAAAGAAGCATCCTGATCCATTATCCAATTGGGAAAGACACGCAACACGCCTTCATAGCTTTGCATCAACATTTCGTTAATGGTTAATGGAACGGCAGCTAACGTCTCAATACCCCCTCCACCTTGTGTTATCCACAAATTGGGATAAACGGTCAGAGAAATACGCTTCTTTAAACGCTTCAACAGATCTGCAGCATCATAGCCCACACGGACCGCTCCAGGAAAACAAGTCTCTATGCCATTATTAAATGTATTTCCCCAGTCATTGGGACGACGCATCTTGTCCTGCCAATGATTGACATCCTCCAACAAAATGGCATTGAATACAGAATCCGTTACAGGTCCTGCCACCCCTCCCGGCAAGACAAGCCCATGAATAGAAACACGATTCAATCCGGAAGGAATATCTTCCACTCCTTCCGGTCCACTCTCCATGTTCCGCAAACTCAAGCGTCCTGAAGCATTCACTGCAACAGGATAGTCACTCAAATGCTCCAATATATCATACCATTTTACCCGTCTGTCGGCATCCACCTGCAAAAAGGCACTCATATCCACCATTCCTTGAAACAACATTCGTACCAATCCCAGTGAAAGCGTGGAATTGAAATCACCCAAACGATGCCGCCACTGTCCTTTATTCCGATGATTGGGCATCACCTCGTTAAAATGGTCCATGTGAATGACATAACGTCCATTCTCCAATTTCAGGTAATCTTCCCAAAAATCGGCACATGCCAACAGATAGGGATAGACCCGAGAGGCATACGTTTTGTCATAAGTACTATAGTAACGCATCAGCATATTGCCTGCACTAAACACCGCATTAATTTTTTGCCCTAAAAACTTATACCCACCGTCAATTGTATTCTCACGAGTAGCATATTTTTCCATCATCTCTTCCGGAGTAAGTGGCCACATAGCGGTACACAATCCTTTAGGACCGATACCTACCGGATAATAAATGCCCCTACAACCCAATAAATCGGCAGCATGTTTCCGTCCTGCTTCCATATAGTCCAACAAGGGCTGGTCAAAATTATCGGTCAAATAAATATGATTGGAAGAGAAACAAGCCCAATAAGGAGCCTGATAATTGTAATTCAAATGATAATCGCCACCCCAAGCAGCCTCATCACGCGTTATAAACGGTCCCCATATACCTGGAGCAAACTTTCCGGCACGGGAAGCACAGGCAAACAAGTACTGGGACATATAGTAATAACGCTCCAATTCCTGATCCCCAATGGAAACAGAAGATTCTTGCCAAAAGGCATTCCACCAGTCCTTATGCTCGACTTTCGCCTGCTCCAACCTATCGACTGTCAAGCCCTCCGCCTCAACTACAGCCTTTTCCTTCCATTGAACAGTATCATGGTTCGTATACGCCACAACAGCTATCCATTGCTTTTTTCCCGGCTGCAACACAATCTTTCCTGATTCCGGCAGCTGCATTTCCGGAGTACCCATAGCCAAAGCTATATGCGAAGACCAACGAAGCAATGGTTCTTTTTCAAATGATCGGGTAACCCAATTCACCGGTACTTTCCCTGATGAAGTCACCGAAGTATTTCCTTCCGCTGCCCACAAGCGTGATGACAATTCCAACGGTTCATTGGCCGTCAATTCTATAATCACCCAATTGCGGGTTGCTGCCACCCAGGCGGTCAATTCCAGAACTGTCTTTCCTTTAGTAAACTTCCCTTTTATCTCAGCACTACCCGGCAATTGCTCCACTTGGTAATCGGCACCCGCCAATGCTTCCGCATACAAATCTAATCCGCCCGGCAAAGCGATTCCTCCTGGATATACCGGATATGCCCTCCAAAAATCATTTTTTCCTATATAGAAGCAAAGACTGTCCGATGTACCTCCCAACGTAATACCCAAATCACCATTACCAGCCAAAGCTGCATCCGGTGTTTTGGTAGACGGCACCATCTTGGACGGTGCCGTCAATACCGCTTTGTAACGGTTCAAAGAAACAGCACTTACAAGTTCTACATCGGGAGCAGTTGCGCAAGCCACCAGCAATCCTCCTACAAACAAGCTCCCTATAAAACGAATCCAATTCTTCCTGTTCATTTCCTCCGCTCTAGTTTGTCATTCCGTTTCTTTGCATAAATTCTTCCACTATCTTCACTCCGGCCGATGTTCCGAGACGAGTAGCCCCTGCTTCAATCAAATTGTACCGACGGGCTTCCGCACACAATTTTTCAATATTGGCAACCCCGCCAAAAGGTTTCAAGAAAGTATGATCAATCATACCTGCCAATCGCTCTACTGTTAATGTATGAATATCAATCATTATTATCTATATTTTAAAGTTAAAAGGTTAATATTACTTTGATTGCCTCATTACGCCCTACCACTGCAAAGGCTTCAGCAATGTGCTCAATCCTAAACCGATGACTCGCAAACTCATCAGCACGCAGCCGACCGGATTTTATCCATTCTGCCAACAGCGTCATGGCTGCTCTCTCTTCGGAACGGGTAGGCCATTGGGCATGTGCAAGGTAAAATGAAGAGGAGCACGAGAGATTTCCAACAAAGGATTTCTAGTCATCACGCCAAGTACAAGCCAATACCCCTTCTTCTGCTGGAACCTCCTTAGGTATCGCATTCTATATCTCAAAACAATCGACCCGGTCATGCGCCTCATCAGCAAGCGTACCACTCCCCACGCCATACCGGCAGCACCAATACACCAGCTCTGATCCAGCCATATCCCATTAACAGGATTGTTGATAATTCCATTATAATGATTCATTATACCACATAATTCCTATCAGCAAGGTAGCAAGCAAGCCACCCTCCCATTATACCATAGGATTTCCACAATTTCGGCCATACACAGAAAGCAAAGCCTCCGCAAATCGCAGAACCTATAAATGTAGATAGAGTGTTTTCATAAGCCTGTTTTTATTGATTTTCCAGTTCCAGTTGTGCCAATGTGTAAGGTTTATCATGTCCGGCATTCACTTTATCGGGTCCTGTCACTATGTCAAAACAAGAAACTATCAGTTTCCCGTTCCATACAATTGGCTCCCCAGGCTGGTCCAGTCCACCATTACTTCCGTCACAGTCGGGACTTTGCGCTATTCGAGCCACCTTTCCGTCAGGAGTAATACGCGCTATGGCATTCACGGAAAAATCAGCTACATACATATTGCCTTCCTCATCCATACACATACCGTCTGTAGTAGTTAACTGCGTACTGTCCTGTGCCCATACCGTATTGGATACCACTTTTCCTTCCTCATCCAATACAATCTTATGAATGGCTCCATCACCAAAATTGCCTACATATAAATTCCCGGCTTTATCAAACACAATGCCATCCAATCCGTATTGCACCTGTGGATTACGGGTTGTTACTGTAACCAGCAGATTCTTATCCTCCAACGTATTGGTTATTGCTATACCGCAGTCGCCCTCGTTAAAACAATACACTCCACTTACCAAACAATCGGACGGGATGGCAGACAACAAACTTTGAGTGACATATACCTTTCCATTCCGTACACGCACTCCATTGGGATGTTCCATTTGACAAGCCACCGTTATGGTTTCCTGCAACATTCCCTGACTGTCAAATACCAATTTCAGCAAACGTCCTTTGCCACGTCCTTGCTCACTTCCTGACCACCCCTGATTATCACAAATATATAACTCGCCTTTCTCATTGAAAGCAATTCCCATAGGACATGCGACACCTGTTTCCGCCAACACCGGCACATCTATCCATTTAGAAATCTGTTTATCAGGCGTAATCCGCATCAAACAGGCAGGCATAGCCGGATTGGCAAAATTAGGACAGGCCACTATCAGATTCCCGTCAGGGGCTATTGCCATACCATCAGGAGTGGGACAAATCTCCGGCAACTCCATAAACAATGTACTCACTTGCAATTTTTTACCTGTTTGCCCCTCAGAGCAGCAACCTATCAACAAACAAAGAAATAATCCAATTAACAGAAATGTTGTTTTCATCTTATTATCTATATTTTAGATTATATAGTTTCTTTTCCAGCAAAATTAGGGGAAGTCTTCGGGGTCCGGTTTCAAAATCATTCCAAACATTTGGAATTTTATTCCAAATAGGAAGATACATTCTCCTATTAGTGCATTAGCAATCAACAACATAACAAACCTTTTAAAAGGCTATTTCAACTTGAACGGAGCCTCCAGTTTCTTCTTCAAGCCCTGTACGGTATGCTCTACATAATAAACTCCAGGCTGTTCCGGAGTGAATATTTTTCCCGCCACTACTATTTCTTTCTTTTGGTAAACGGCCACCCAGTACCCTTTTCCGATAGAAGGAACCTGCACCACCTGGGCAGTCGCATCATTGCGAAGGACAATGACTTCTTTCTCCACATCAAACTTTTCCAGCTTTTCTTTCGAACTGCCCGGAAAGACAAGATATTGGTATCGGGCTTCCTTTGGACGAACCCCGTGACGAAGATGCAAAGAAACCACCTCGCCTTCCACTATGGAAGGCTTGTACATCTTCATAAAATCGCACCAACGACCAGTACGCTTTCCAACCTCCGTCACCAAGGTATCCTTACCTATTATTATATAGCCTGTATGGTCGTGGAAAAAGCGCAGCTCTTTCTGTGCGAAGGACTCCTTGCCAATGACCTCCCGCCATCCACTTTTTGTTCGGACAAGGAGTTCCCCCTCTTTCAAGCGTTGGTCCACCGAAGTGGTCACACACAAAGTGGTGTCCGCCTGAATGCCGGTACCCAGACAAACAACAAAATCATCCGCAAACAAGTATGATTTATAAGCCTTCAACCCATCACGGTTCAGTTCCATAACCGTCATACCTCTTTGGCCGTCGCTCAGTCCTCCGACCAGAGAGGTCTTGTTGTTCGTTTTCATTCCCTTTGCCATAGGAATCGGAGCTACATCCTCATAGGAGGTGACACCCGGAATCTTCCGCCAGTCCCAAAACGGAAATACGTCCAGGTATTCATCGCCACGGACATAGAAATAAGTGGCACCGTCACCCAAATAATATCCTTTCAGGTTGTCCTCATTAACTAATTCTGTACCGATGACCCGATTGGAAGACATTTTCACCGTTCCCATCCAATCTTTGCTGCGATGTACAGTATAGTCCGAATCGTCAAAATGCTTATGCCCTACCAACAGATTGCCCGCCTTCGGAAATCCTTTCAGCCCCAAGTCGGCAGCGGCAAATGCCAGTCCGTATGCCTTATGAACCTGCGCATGATGAAAAAACTGACGGCCCAACGAGCTGACATCCATATAGCGGTTCCAAATAATCCACCGATAACCTTCGTTTACCAATGAATGAAGGATTGCCAGCTGCTGACGGTCAAACTGATACGATGTCCCTTGAAACAACCGGCTGAAAAAGCTCATACCAGAGATATATGCCAGCCCATAATTGCCAAACTGCTGCTGAGGACCGTGCTGGTGAAAGCTCCAATCGTCCTTGATACCTTCCTTCCTGCCTGTACATATCTCCGAGGCAATGGTATCCCGCGCTGCTTTTGCCAACTGACCGTCATTTTGCAAAAGGGCGCGAATCAGCACATTCCCTGCCAGCCAGACTTTATTCTGTCCGGTCATGCCAAACTTGGCATTCTCCATCACCTTTATGGCAGCCTGTTTCTCCTCTGCCGACAGCTGTTCTTCCAACAGGACGAAAGCCGCTCCCAACGTCTTGGGAAGTCCTATTTGGTTGTACCACCAATTCCGGCACTTTGGTTCTGTCGAAAACCAATAGGCCAGAGCCGAATGAATGACCCGACTTACAATTTCCGACCGATGATAGTCCGTTCCTTCAGCGTAATATAACTTTGCCAGTTCTAGAATACGTTCCGCATGCAGCTTGGGTTCCCAGCCGGAACGTTTCGTATCGGCATAGTTGATGTCCGACCACGAACCGTCCGCCACCTGCTTCTTCAAATAGCCTTTTATCTTGTCCAAATCGAAAGGATAACGCTGGTGAAGTTCCACCACCATCTGGTCGGACATTTCCGTTTCGGGTTTTATCCGGATAAAATCCGCCTGCAAAGAATCGGCCTTTCCAGCAGAAAGCATCAATATGTTTCTATAGTTCTTTTTAATTATACCTAGTTCATCCGTCTCAGTCGCCCAAAGCGGAAGAACTGCCAACAAGCATCCGCCTAACAAAATACATCCAATAAATTTGTTCATTTTCATAATAAATTTAAGTAACACTGATATGCAAATATAAAAGGGAATTATCAATTTTGATAGCAATATCGAACCAAAAACTATTAATTTCCTCATCAACTCAGGAGATTGAAGTAAAAGCAGTATCGAAAAGCGTCAAAGAAATAATAAATGTTGAATTGATAAAGAAAAACGATGAATTTAGTGTAGAGCTAGTTCAATGGCTTTCATAAAAGATAAAGTAATAAATGTGCAGTCACTCAAGGAATTAGAATAAACCAAATCAGAAGGTCGATTTCTGATGGCATCGCTTTGAAGAAAAGCAAAAGATGGTAAAATCCCGATTTCGTTTGGAAATCAGGATTTTTTGTTTTTCCAAAGGGACACAAAAAGCAGCAGAATAAGGTATTTGAAATGAAAATCTCCATGATTTATCCATTATTGTCCGCAAAGGTGGAAAAAAAGAATCGGACAAAGCAGGGACTGGATGAAATTATTTGTTGACTGATCGGATATGACAGGAAAGGATTACAGGAACAGCTGGATAAAGAAGCTTGCTACCTTTTTTAATGAAGCACCGCAAATGAATCCAAACAGCAGGCTTATCAAGGGAGTGGTTTGTGGTTGCCGTGTGGAGGAGATTGAAGATCCTCTGATGCAAAAAATCAGGCCTCTGGACAAACTGGTTGATGAACTGGCTAAAGGAAAGAGAATAGAAAAAAATTTGAGGAGGTAAATTATAACAAGAAGATTTCAGATACTGAATAATCGGAGATGATAATGAAGACATGGTTTCAAGCGCTGTTTTCTTATAATTGGAGAAGCATTTGCCGTTACATGTCGTTGAGACAGCAATAATGATGGGCTGTTTATATTATTCTGCTCAAAGAATACTTTCGGAAATATATTTTGAAAAAGATATCCAAAAATATACCGATAAATGTTTGTAGTCTAAAAAATATATGTATCTTTGAAACGTTCATCTTGATGAACAAAATAATAATAGATAAAAAAGCGTTTAGCTGGTTCTGTATAAGTGAAAAGTCGAAATTTCCTTCTAATGTACCCAAGGACAGCCATACGTTCAACCTGCGATATTTTGCGGGGGGCGTTTTTGTTTGTACCAAGGGCTTCGACTCCCTCACTTATAGACAAAGTTAATGCCCTTCCGCTTTTAATTTAGATGGGTTTGCATATAGGGCACAAGCCTGGAGGTATGATTATGATACAGATAAACAAGTGCAAATCCCTTTCCTTCTTGAAAAGTATTGCCAAACATTGGAACTCCACTGAGAAGAAATTCCTGATATATAATTGATATGTAGGCTTGTGGTGTGTCTATGTATCAGCGGAAATCGGTTTCCCTATGGGAACCTGATCTGTTTCCTATACCCTGATAAAGAGCACAGAATCTGATTGTTATCAACTGATATATAAACATTTAAATGTAAGAAGCATGGACAAAAGAATTGTAGGTGTCAATGCAGGTAATGTATGGCACGCCCTTAATGAAGTGAAAAGAATATCAATTCCGGAACTTGCCAGAAAATTGAACCTGAGTGTTGAAAGTACCGCACTTGCTATCGGATGGCTGGCTCGTGAAAATAAAGTTTGTATACACCGGGTAAATGGACTAATAGAAGTATGTGACGAAAGCCAGTTCGATTTTACTTTCGGATAATTATGTATCCGGAAGGTTAAACCTATCATGTTACTTTAATAGTGGAAGACCGGAATCAATGAATAAGGTTCCGGTTTTCTTTTTTCTATTGTTGGAAGCATACCAAAAAGAAGGAGGGATAAAAGCCCCTCCCTCATTAAGTCATTTTACCCATTCTGCGACCTTGTCCTTGGCATAGAAATAATAGAAAGCCAGTCCAAGCCAACTTGTGATGATGATCAAAACAATAAACAACAGTTTTTTCGCCATATCACCATTTGTTTTCCAGATCTCCATTCCGGCCTTTATGGTAAGTACAAGGCCAATAATCCATATAATAAATCCTATCATAGCTTTATATATTTATTTGTTATTCGGAACAAAGATAATATTTTTTAAAACAATGAACAACGATGCCGGAAAAAAGAAACTGAAATTATTACATCCGGCTTCCTAAAAACTAAATTCGTCTCTGTACTTTCCCAAATGATGGGGCTGGATAGTTACCGTTATTTTTCCGGTGAGCTAGTATGGAATACGTCCTTCTTCCCGTCCGCCCTGCCTTCTTCACGCCCGGTTTGGATCCTATCACAGAGAATGGCTTACCAAGATTATTGTCCGGTTGCCGTACTATACAAGAGACAAAGGAAAAGATTTAGGCATTTTATCATCGACGAACTGCAAAAAGTTCGGCTTCAGTCTCCCAAGTATCATCCGGACGCTTCACTATGCGCTGCCAACGGAATGAAGTAGTTGTAATTTCCGAAAACACCCACTGTATATTCTTCTCATTAACTTCCGTCTGCACGATCCTGTTTCCATCTCTTTTTCCTTCAAGCTGTGTAGCACCTCCCAACTCCGTATATAAGATATCCCATGTCCCGGTATCAGGATTATACATACGTACCGTAGTCGCATAAGCTGCGTCCGGCTGATAATCCTTAATCCGTGCCTTACGCGACGGACAAATAAACACATCCTGAACTGCGGTTCCCTCCAGTACCCAAGCAAATATCCACTCCCCCTGAATATGTCTTTCATCTGCCGTGCCTTGGTGGTCAACCCATTCAAAATCCCATTCACCGACAAACTGCCCATACAGATTATCCCTTTCCGGTATCAAATTACTTTTTCTTTTTGATACCAATACATTTATAAATTCTCCCATACTTTACTTGACTGACTCTAGATAAGACAAATATAAGATTTATAATTAACAATCGCTAATATTAAAACAATTATCTGTATGCGGTATCCATGGTGAAAAAACAGATTCCCCTACTTTCCAAGCAGTTCTTTATATATTACACTTCAAGAATATTTCATTTACATATTTATTGCAAAAGAACGTATTTGGTCATTAAACCTCAATTATTCAAGAAGGAATTGCCAATAAAAAGTCTTTTTTTCCTATATTTGCTAGGCTAAAAAAAACGTCATTAACTCAATTAATATGAAAAAGCTATCGTTTATTACTGTATTTGTATTCCTGTCCATCCTTTTTGTACAGGCACAACAAGCGAAGTATGTATTTTATTTCATCGGAGATGGAATGGGTGTCAATCAAGTTTTAGGCACAGAAATGTATCGTGGAGAATTAGAAGGCAAAATTGGTGTGACCCCCTTATTATTCACTCAATTTCCCTATGCAACCATAGCCACGACCTTTTCGGCCACCAACGGAGTGACAGATTCAGCCGCCGCCGGCACCGCTCTTGCTACTGGGAACAAGACAAAAAATGGCGCGTTAGGCGTCAAAAAGGATCTGGAAACCCAAATCAACAGTGTTGCTTCCTGGGCAAAAGATAAAGGATGCCGTGTAGGTATCAGCACCAGTGTCAGTGTAGATCACGCCACTCCGGCCGCTTTTTACGCACACCAAGGACAAAGAAGCAGTTATTACAACGTAGGTCTGGACTTGATTGACGCTAACTTCGACTTTTATGCCGGATCAGACTTTTTAGATCCGACCAACCAAAAAGCCGCCGGTTCAAACTCAGAAAGTCTATATACACTGGTAGACAAAGCCGGCTATACCATAGCCCGTGGTTACAAGGACTATCAGAAAAAAGCAAAGAAATCGGATAAGCTGATTCTTTTGCAACCCGCTACCGCTACTGACAATAGTTCTATCCCCTACGCTATAGACCGCCAAAAAGGCGATATGACTTTAGCAGAAATCACTCGTGCCGGAATCAACTTCTTATCCAAAGACCTATCAAAAGGTTTCTTTTTAATGGTTGAAGGAGGCAAAATAGATTGGGCTTGCCATAGTAACGACGCCGCCACCGTATTTCATGAAGTCATGGACATGGACAACGCTATAAAAGTTGCCTACGAATTCTATGAACAACACCCCGATGAAACTTTGATTGTAGTAACAGCCGACCATGAAACAGGAGGAATCGTTTTAGGGAAAGGTCCGTACACCCTCAACCTGCAGGCTTTGAAATCACAAAAAGTAAGCGAAAGCGGATATACTAAAATAGTAAACGGACTAAGGAAAAAATACAAGAATCAAGTTTCCTGGGAAGTTATCAAACAGTCATTGAAAGATAATTTCGGCTTCTGGGACAGCATTCAACTGAATGAAAAACAAGAAGCGTCTCTGAAGAGAGTATACGATGAATCATTTAGTGGTAAAGAAATAGATTTAACAAAAAGTGAATATCAGCAAGACGAACCTTTGGCCTCTGAAGCTAAAAGAATCCTGGATGACATCGCCTTAGTAGGTTGGACCAGTGGAGGACACTCAGGAGGTTATGTTCCTGTTTTTGCTATCGGAGCGGGCGCCCAATTGTTCCAGGGCCGCATCGACAACACCGAAATCCCGGTAAAAATAGCAGAGGCAGCCGGTTATCCCAACAATTAATCGAAAGTAAGATAATACGATAAACGTTCCAAGTCTTTCTCAGTGAATTCCTCATACAGGGATAATTGGGAAAGACTTTTCAATTTTCCTTTTTTCCTCCTGTATTCCATTATCACCTTTGCCTTATAGAAATTCATATAGGGATGAGAACGAAGTTTGTCAAGCCCCGCCTTATTGGCATTTATCCGATGAATTGATGCGTTTTCCAGTTTAAACCATTTCAGCATATCCTCATTTACATAATCCACTTCTTTCAATTGTGCAGTATCATAAAAACCTCCCAGGCGATTCCGATAAGCCACAATCATGCGTGCAATGCCACTGCCTATCCCCGGAATTTTTTTCAACTCAGTTGTGTCCGCTTCATTCAAATCCACCAAAGTCCCTTCCGGATATTTATAAACCGCCAGCGTATCTTTCCTCATTTTTTTAACGGCATGCAATGTATCTTGTTTCCGCCGGAAGACCTCCGCTATCCGGATGTAGGGTTTTAATATTTTAAATTCCTCGGAAGACAAGCCATAAACACGAGAGAAATCATCCGCAGTTCTGAATTTGCCACCAGCCCTTCGATATTGCAATATAGTATGTGCAATAAAAGGAGACAGTCCACGTTGCAAAAAGTCGATGGAATCGGCCGAATTTGGATCAAAAGCAGCCAATACCACCTTTCTTTTCTTTGGCTTATCATAGGAATATTGCAGAGATTGCCTTTCCTCCATCTCATGTACTCCGGCCAAAAAATTTTTTATTTCTTCTATTCCCTCTTGATCCTGTTCTAAAGTCTCCTCTTCCTTTACTGGAAAAAGAACCCACATACAGATAAACACAAAAAGCAATGTTAATAAAAAAAGGACAGCTCTGCGTTCACTTTTCGAGAAATAAAAGAAATCTTTCCACATTACAGTTCTAAATCAGACCCAATTCATTAATAAAGATCAAAATGATAGCCACAGGCGCCACATATCTCAACAGGAAAATATACAGATTAAAAAGGCCTGCTTTCAGCTTTCCTCCATTGGTCCATTCCTCATAAGAAACGGAACGTTTCAAGTACCATCCCACAAAGACACATACCAGCAATCCACCCAAAGGAAGCATTATTTTTGCAGTGACAAAATCAAGCAGATCAAAGAATCCTTTTTCAAACAGTGTATATTCCTGCAAGACTCCTAATGACAAGGAAGAGACAACTCCGATGGCAATACACCCGGCAGTTACCAATCTGGCAGCACGTCCACGAGTTAAATTGAATTCCTCATGCAGAAAAGCCGTCACCACCTCGTGCAGGGAAATAGTAGAAGTCAATGCAGCCAAGGCCAACAGGACATAGAACATCACCGAGAAAATATAAGCCAATACCGGCACACCGCTGAAAGCCTGTTGAAACACATTAGGCAACGTAATAAAGATCAGTGACGGTCCCGCATCCGGCTGGAGTCCTACAGAAAAGGCAGCCGGAAAAATAATCAATCCGGCTAAGACCGCCACAAAAGTATCAATAACACCGACACTGAGTGCCGTATTACCTAACTTGGTTTCTTTCCCAAAATAAGAAGCATAGGTAGAAAGACACCCCATTCCCAAGCTTAAGGAAAAGAAAGCCTGCCCCATAGCCCCTAGAAAAACATCCCCGTTCACTTTACTGAAATCAGGCTTCAGCAAAAATTCCAGACCTTTTTCCGCATTGGGGAGCGACAATGAGCAGCCAACCAAAACCACGATCAGTATAAACAAAACCGGCATCAGCACCTTCGAAGATTTCTCTATTCCATCCTTCACCCCCTTTACTATAATAAAATGAGTAGCCAACAAGAAGATGAACAGCCAAACAAGCGGACGAACAGGATCTTGCGAAAAATTCTGGAAAGCAACAACAAAATCATCCGGCTTTTTATTGGCAAAGCCATCAACTCCCGCTTCCAGTATATATTCCAAAGTCCATCCTGCCACTACCGAATAATACCCTAAAATAAGGAAACCGGCCAAAACACCCAGATACCCCAACCACTTCCAATGAGTTCCCGGCGCCAAGACCTTATAAGCACGGCCTGTACTTGCCTTCGAATGGCGTCCTACCGTGAATTCGGCAATCATGATAGGCATCCCCAACAGAAGGACACACGCCAGATATATCAAGATAAACGCCGCTCCCCCATGATTTCCTGTCTCGTATGGGAATCTCCATATATTGCCAAGTCCTACGGCCGAACCTGCCGCCGCCAGAACAGCTCCAATCTTACTCCCAAAATTTACTCTTTCGCCTTTTTGCATAAAAAACTATCAAATTATTATAAATCAATCCCTATTGGCCTGCAAAAGTATAAAATTAATCGTACTTTTGCGATGAATCACAAAAAAATTAAAGTATGCTATATTATTTTAGAAGATATCCGGTATCATTAGTTATTGTGGCTATCATCTTTTATCTGTCCTTTTTCACTCCTCCCAAAACAAATATGGAGGAAATCCCCTACATAGACAAAGTGGTACATATCTGTATGTATGGAGGGCTTTGCCTCATTTTATGGATAGAATATCTGAGAAGCCACAAGACTATCCACTGGAGTCATGTAGTATGGGGAGGTATCATAGCTCCTATAATCATGAGCGGATGCATTGAACTGATGCAGGCCTATTGCACGGACACACGTAGCGGTGACTGGCTGGATTTCCTGGCAAACAGCACCGGAGCCGGACTGGCTGCACTAGTGGGATATTATATCCTCCGCCCTCTTATATGGCGTAAATTTTAAAAAGAAACGCCGACGATTCTTCGCGAACAGCCGGCGTGATGATAAAAGTCAAAGTTATATAATAAAGATAGAGAGTCAACTTAACGGAAATCTTTCAATTCATTCTGCAACCTCTGACGGGTGAAGAAGATGCGGCTTTTCACTGTTCCCAACGGGAGTCCCAGCTTCTCGGCAATTTCCCTGTATTTAAATCCTGATACATACATAGCAAACGGCACACGGTAATCTTTGGGCAATGCATTCACGATACGATGTATCTCCTTCAAATCATACGCACCTTCTGTAGAATCGAATCCCGATTCCTGCGGAAGATTCAAATGGAACAAGTTATCTGTATGATCGACAAAAGTCTGATCACGCACTGTTTTACGATAATTATTTATAAATATATTACGCATGATGGTGTACATCCATCCTTTAAAATTCGTATCCGGAGTAAACTTTCCTTCGTTGTCCAAAGCTTTAAGTGAAGTTTCCTGCAGCAAATCATTAGCCTCTTCTCTGTCAGCTGTCAATTTAAATGCAAAGCGAAATAATTCGGTTTGTATACTTAGTAAATGCTGTGTAAAGTCGACTGTCTTCATATTAATCTATTTTTAAATTGTTATTCTCTGTTTTTGTTTTCTGCTGCAATATTAACGACTTCTCATAAAAGTCATGACAGAAAAACTAACAACAAAGGGGGTACAAACTATCAAATAACAGTTTTTACCCCCTAAATTAACAGTTAACAGGTGGTTTCGTTTTAACTTTTAATTAGCCGGTTGCCCCCTACCGGTTCCAGCATTGCCTCTTCCACCTTCAGATCATCATTATTACTACTTCGCACCGCTTTTTCACTTCATTCTTCGCCCCCCATAATCAGTCTTCACCTCTCCGTTACCAAGAGAGGTCCTTCCATTCCATGGCATATTCAGTTCTGTGTCCGATGACAACTTCCATATCACCTACCAGCGGGTATAGGGATTCTTCATCAGAAAAGAATTATAATAACGTACATCTCCCGTCACCTCTTTTTCGATGAAATGGGGCTTTTCGAACATTTCATCCTCACTGTTCAATTCCACTTCCGCTACAGTCAAGCCTTCATTCTCACCATAAAACTCGTCCACTTCAAAGATATGCTCTCCGCTTTTCACCAAATACCGGGTTTTATCAATCACTCCAGGTTCACACAGCCTCATCAACTCTCCGGCCTCCTGCTGACTGATTTCCTTCTCCCACTCATAACGGCTGGTACCGGATTCGTTAGCAGCTCCTTTAATCGTAAGATAACCCTTGTCATCCCGAATACGCACCCGGACAGTTCTTCCACGAGCACTACAGATATAACCTTGTACAATATGACTATGCGCGTATGCTTCCTGTTTATAGCTATCGTCTTTTACTAAAAATTTCCGTTCTATTTCTTGTCCCATACCTTTTCAATACATAAAAAAAGTCCCGCACGAGAGCAATCTCAGCAGGACTTTACTATTTCTTTTTCTCTTCTTATCCGTATATGGCATAACCCACCATAATAACAAGGGCCAAAACGATCAATCCGATGAACAGGCCTTTTACAATTCTATTTGCTTTCTCTTCTTCCTGCTTGCTATAAGCGGCTTTCTTATTCTTTCCCATAAGTATTTCATTTTTAAGATTAAACTTTCTCCTTTGAATATCCCAAAAGTACAAAGTTTCTAGAAGAAAACAAATAAATTACGAAGAAATTAATAATTCTCCGAACCGGAAAACTCCATCAGGTACGCCTTGATAAATCCATCAATCTTTCCATCCATCACTCCGTTCACATCCGAAGTCTGGAAATTGGTCCGATGATCCTTCACACGACGGTCGTCAAAGACATAACTGCGTATCTGTGAGCCCCATTCAATTTTCTTCTTGCCCGCCTCCACTTTGGCCTGCTCCTCCATGCGGTGCTGCAATTCCTTATCATATAAGATTGAGCGCAACTGGCGCATCGCATTTTCCTTATTTTTCGGCTGGTCACGGGTTTCAGTATTTTCAATCAGGATCTCCTCTTCCTCACCAGTATATGGATCTTTATATTGATAACGCAGACGCACTCCTGATTCCACCTTGTTCACATTCTGTCCGCCGGCACCTCCCGAACGGAAAGTATCCCAAGACATGCGGGCAGGCTCAATTGTCACTTCAATACTATCATCCACCAATGGCGTGACAAACACAGACGCAAAAGAAGTCATACGCTTGCCCTGAGCATTATAAGGAGAGACACGCACCAAGCGGTGAACACCATTCTCACCTTTCAGATAGCCATAGGAGAAACTACCCTCAATGTTCATTGTCACTGTCTTGATTCCAGCCTCATCGCCATCCTGAAGATTAGCCACGCTCACTTTGTAGCCATTGGTCTCCGCCCAGCGCATATACATACGCATCAGCATGGAAGCCCAATCCTGACTCTCAGTACCACCGGCGCCACAATTGATTTTCAGCACACAGTCCATCTGGTCCGCTTCCTGACGAAGCATATTCTTCAGCTCCAATGATTCTACGGCAGTTATAGCTTTCTGGTAAGCAGCATCAATTTCTTCCTCCGTCACCAACTCATCTTTAAAAAAGTCAAAAGCCAGTTCCAGTTCATCTGCCATGGTCTTTACCTCACGGTAACCGTCAATCCATTTCTGCAGATCTTTCACCTTCTTCATTTGTGCTTCCGCTTTCTTGGCATCATCCCAAAAACCGGGCGCCTGCGTACGCAGCTGTTCTTCTTCCACCTGAACCTGTTTATTTTCTATGTCCAGATATCTTTCAAGTGCCGCAGTACGCTCTTTTACGTCTTTCAGTTGCTCTATTGTTATCATCTTGAGGATTTTTGCATTTCAGAGTGCAAAGATAGTGGAAATCTATTCATTTTCCCATTATTCTTCGTACATCTTTTCTATTTCGACAGCATAGTTCTTGTTCAACACACTACGTTTTATTTTCAACGTATTGGTCAGTTCACCACGCTCCATACTGAAAGGTTGGGGCAACAAGGTAAATTTCTTGATCTGCTCATAATGTGCAAACTGCTGCTGCAACGTATCGATACGCTCTTTAAACAATTCTATAATTTCCGGTTTCCGTAACAAATCCTCCATACTCTCATAATGAATGCCTTTTTTGCCGGCATACTCTTTCACCAATTTATATTCAGGTATAATCAGAGCAGAGACAAATTTACGTTCATCGGCAATGATAGAAATCTGGTCGATATAACGGTCCACCACCAATTTGGCCTCAATAGCCTGAGGAGCAATATACTTACCGTTCGACGTTTTAAACAAATCCTTGATGCGTTCTGTAAGGAACAAATGTTCATCTTTTATATAACCCGCATCTCCCGTATGGAACCATCCGTCTTCGGTGAACGCAGCCTTTGTAGCAGCTTCTTTCTTATAATAACCATGAGTAATTCCTTCACCCCTGAGCATTATTTCGTTATTCTCCCCTATCTTGACCTGCACATGAGGCATAAGACGTCCCACGGAACCAACTACATGGTCATAATCATTTTCACAAGCCACAGTCGCCGTGGATTCCGTCAATCCATATCCGGCTACCATATTAATTCCTACAGACAGCACAAACTCCTGTACAGCCGGTGGTATAGCCGCTCCCGCCGTAGGAAAAAAACGCCCGTTTTCAATACCAATTGTTTTTTTCAGCAGGCTGTAGATCGTCTTCTCATAAAACTTATATTTCATGTGCAATACAGGCGGAGGGGTCAGCCCTTTGTACACGTATTCCAAATTATGCTCACGTCCTACTTTAATCGCATCCAGCATCAGTTTCTTTTTCAATCCGGTTGTCTCATTGATTTTTTCTTGCACACCGGCATATACTTTCTCCCAAAAACGAGGGACACTGCACATAGCTGTGGGACGAATTTCCTTTATTGTCTTCTGAATATCAGCAGGACGCAAGTTAATTGACAAAGTACACCCCATAGAAAGACACCAGCAAGTCCATGCACGTTCAAACACATGAGTAAAAGGCAGGAAATTCATAATCACATCCTGATCACCTAATTGTGGAAAGCGTTCATTGTGTGCCGGGATAGCCGCCTCATAACAAGAATGATGCAACATCACCCCCTTGCTGTCTCCGGTTGTCCCACTGGTATAAAGAATATTGGCAAGATCACCATTGCCCGACTCTGAAATACGTTTGTCCACTTCGGCCTGATGCGGATGTCCCTCACCCAGTTTCAAGAAGTCATCAAAATAAATCGAAGTCTGGTCGCGCTCGTCACGCTTCACCTCTCTGTCGAAAATTATAATCCGTTTCAGTTGACTTCCCAGTTGCATAACTCGGAAAGCCACATCATACTGCAACTGCTCACCTACAAAGATATAACGTATTTCGGCATCGCCTACCATATAATGCACCTGTGCCTCGGAACTGGTAGCATAAAAAGGGACAGTCACCGCTCGAACTCCAAAAGCCCCGAAGTCCACATACAGACATTCCGGCTTGTTTTGAGAAAAGACTGCTATATTTTCCTGTATGCCTATACCTAATTCTATCAGTGCGTTTGAAACAGTTTTTACTGTTGCGGCAAACTGATTCCATGAAACCGGAATCCATGTTTCTGTTTTATAATCACGGTAACGCAGGACTACTCGGTCACCATATTTCCTGGCCTGGCGTTGTATCAGGACAGATAAGAAAGAACTGCTCATTCTAAAGATTTATTTTTAATTCATCGGCAAAGTTATCGTTTAATTTGGAATTATCCCCTATAAACAGGCATTAATTTTCCCAACCAATCAAAGAGTTAGAAGAAATCCGCCGAAAGTTTTAGTTGCATATCTAACTTAATTAGCCACTTTTTTCATCACCATTTACCATTCAAAAATAGTATCTTTGCAACACATTAAATTATTAAAATCAAGATGATTGATATAGAATATTACACTTCCGAAGCGACTACATTGCTGAATTCGTTAATCGGTATCCCCTCACTGAGCCGGGAAGAAGAAGCTGCTGCCGACTTTCTGCAGAACTATATTGAAGAAACAGGTATCATGACTGGTCGTTCGGGCAACAACATTTGGTGCATCAGCCCGATGTTCGACCTCAACAAGCCGACCATTCTGCTAAATTCCCATATCGATACCGTAAAACCGGTAAACGGCTGGCGGAAACATCCTTTCACACCGAAAGCCGAAAATGGCAAGATTTACGGTTTGGGAAGCAATGATGCAGGCGCCAGTGTAGTATCCCTATTTCAGGTGTACCGTCATCTTTCCACCACCGAACAGGCATATAATCTGATTTTTCTTGCTTCTTGTGAAGAAGAGGTTTCCGGAAAAAACGGAATAGAAAGCGTATTGCCCCAACTGCCTCCTATCGCTTTGGGCATAGTGGGTGAACCGACAGAAATGCAGCCTGCTATTGCCGAGAAAGGATTAATGGTGCTAGATGTTACCGCATACGGCAAAGCCGGACATGCCGCACGCAATGAGGGAGTGAATGCCATCTACAAGGTGCTGGAAGACATTCAGTGGTTCCGTGATTATAAATTCCCGAAGGAGTCATCCCTGCTGGGACCCGTCAAAATGAGTGTGACGCAGATAAATGCCGGCACACAGCATAATGTCATTCCCGATACCTGCACTTTCGTTGTGGATATCCGCAGTAATGAATGTTACTCAAATGAGGAATTATTCAAGGAAATAAGCGCCCATATAAAAAGCGAAGCGAAAGCCCGTTCTTTCCGTTTGAACTCATCTCATATCAGTGCCGGGCATCCCTTTGTGAAACGCGCGGTAAAACTTGGACGTGTACCTTTCGGTTCTCCCACGTTGTCCGATCAGGCGCTGATGAAATTCCCGTCTGTCAAGATCGGACCGGGTAAGTCTTCACGCTCACATACGGCCGATGAATACATCATAATTTCGGAGATTGAGGAAGCGATAGGGCTTTATATCGAGATGCTGGACGGGCTGGTGCTGTAAGCGGAAAGAGCCTTAAAGAGACGCTATTTCCTCCATAGACAGACCGGTAACATGTGCAATTATATCAGATGCAATACCGGCCTGTTTCATTTTTGTAGCATTCTTGAAACATTCTTCCTTACGGCCTTTCTCAAGACCTTCTTCAAGACCTTCCTCACGCCCTTTTTTCAACTGGGTGGACATCACGCTGTACCAGTCGCGGAAATTCTTCAAACTGTCCCAATACCCGCCTAATTCCTTTGGATTGAACTTAGCTATCTCGGCAGCCTCGAAAAGACGGTCGAAGCCGAAATCCGTATAAGGGTTAACGTATTTATCCTGTATGCCTTCTGTTCCCACATCTATCCGAGGTTTAATAAGTTATGATACAGGACAAAAGTAATCAATATACTGCAATTACCAACACGGAAAGTTCCCGTTCAATTAAAAAACAGATCAAACTCTTTTTTATACTTTCCAAAAGAGGAAACATAAGGATTAAATTCAACAGATTCCGTGACATCAACCAATTGATTATAATCAGACAGAATCTTTTTCACATCATCTATATCATATCCGTCAGGCATATACACCGGATGTAAATGATCAAAGTCCGCCAAGTCGTTCGTCAACAAGTTGGAGGCTATCCCCTTGCCGGAATCCAGTCCGGGATGAGGAGTAAAGAAAGAAAAAAAGACTTCAATATTGTTTGTTGGAGCCCAGTCCCTGATATAAGGCAATATGTTCTGTAAATAGTTTTTAGACATTCCCGGATACAACACCTGTAAAACCGGCCGTGCTGTTATATGATATCGGGCACATAAATCCATTGCTCTAAACACGGTTTCGGTCCAAATGCCCGAACGGCTTTTCAATGAAGATACAAGGTGTTCATTTTCAAAGCTCTCCACTCCCATAATCAGATGAGTAACCCCGAATTCTTTCAGAACAGATATGGACTGTTCATTCACCCTGTCAATCCTTGTTTCCGCTATCACCTTCTTGAAAGATGACCGGAAGTCACATGCTGCCAGGATATGTGGTGACTGCAAAATATCATCGTCTATGATTTTCAATACTTGCCGATTGGCAAGACGCTTCAAATCGGAACGGACTACCTCGACAGACCTGTGTGAACAAACTCCTGCATTCCAAATGCGGCGCAGTGAACAGAAACTACAATTGTACACGCACCCGAAAGTGATCTCATAACATACCGGATCGTTCCGATAACAATCAAACAAAGGCAAATCCAAAATATCGCCCACTTCGAAATCAATATCATACTGTCTTCTGCCTTCCACGATCCTGTCCAAAGGGAATTGGTCAAACATTCCGGCAGGAGGAGCCCCTTTGATAATTTTGTCAAAACAAGGATAATTCGTTGCTATTCTCTCTGCATTCATGCTGGCAAAGATTCCCCCAAGGATTACATAACATCCCTCGCTCTTGGCTATCTGCGCCAATTTCACGGCATGGGGGAAAGTTGCCGTATTGGATGTGATCAGCACAAAGTGAGGTTGCTCTGCCTGCAAATGCTTAGAGAAAGACTGCTCTGTCCTTCCCTCTACATACAATGAAAGACGGAATTTCTGGTCCAGTTCCAAAAATCTGATTAAATAGGGGAAAGTCAATGCCAACGCGTATTGATGAGAAGTGACTTGGTATCCGCTTGAAGGCTGAACCAGGCATAATCTGTCGGAAAAAACGGGCATAGCGCACTATCTTATATAAGGTGAAGTCTTGGAACTGACGAATTTCTGTATCTGGTCTAGTTCAATGTCAGTAATATTGACCGTCAGGTTCAGCAAGGCCAACAGCTGTCTGATGTGTTGCTTGCTAATGTCTTCACAGCGTTGCAAATCGTCTCTCCAATTTACCTGACGGTCCAGGTGGGTATAAAGTTCCCGCCCCTGCTCCAGTTCCATCTTGTACGCATTGTAAAAATCAGAGCCTTTTGAATATACGACACCCGGTTTCGTCCGGTCCTCCCTGGTTACAAGAACCATATTATCAGAGAATTCTCTTTTGAAGATAGAGAAGTGATTTTTCAGATAGACATCAATGTTTAAGGTTCTTCCGTAAAAATAAGCCGCTACGATGGTTGCCAGCAAATCGCATTTTACATCCGTTTGGGTAACCATATTACCCGGAGTCACCAAATTACTGTATGCCGCGTACATCCGACAGACGTTCTGGTTCCGAGGGTCAAGAATATAGATGCAGACATGCATGGTCCGATGCTGTTCTTCACACAAATTCATCAAACTAGGTAGAGTGATGTCCCGGGTGTAGCGTCCGCTTCCCCCGTCATACCACCATTCGTGGGTATTTGTTCTGCATTCGCGGTGATGATTATTGATTTGATAGGGCTGCAATACTTTAAATTCACCTATTTTCATCTTTTTGGGAGATGCCCAAACCAGCAAGCCACCCAATATAACTGCAACAGACAAGGAAGAGAACAAGGTTTCGAGTATGGACTTCCACAGCAAGTATCTGGTCTCACCGGTAGCCAGATTCGGATAAATCACATAATGCAGGACTAAAAAAAGACCACCCAACAATCCAATGATTACTATCCCGAATTTTACCTTGTTGGATATCATTTCTAATTTCTCTAGTTCCATGATAAATTGTTTTTACATTGTATGGTATCAAAGGCAATAAAAGAAAGCGAGGAAAGAAACCGCTCCATCTATGGGAAGCATTTTCTTTCCTCGCTTGAAAATAGTCTTATGGTAAAGAGGGTGTGCCAAGGGTGACAAGGCACACACCTTTTTATCTAATTAAAACGGGACTCCTATCAAGGTTTTGCATTTCTGATTACTTCGATAGTAAAGTCGAATGAAGATGTACCGAAGTCGTGAACATAAGATACGGTTACAGTAACTACCTTTTCGTAGATTGTACCGGTCGGGTCGATTGTACATTTCAATTTACCGTCTTCAATTGTCCAGCCTTCTGTCTTTGTAGAGAAGGTAAGTCCTGTTGATGCATCAGCTGTTCTATACAATGACTGTTCAGCAGCAAGCAAATCGAATTTACCATCTTTTGCATTGTACTTCACAACATCCTGGTCAATATAGTCTTTCAGAACCAATGAGTTCCATACAGATGTCTTCTTGTCAGCACCTAATACAGTCTTAGCATAAGTTACGAAATCAATTACTGTATTCTTAGCCAAAGTTGCATCATAGAACTTGCCCAAGTTAGCTGTTCCTGCGAATGCTTTCAACGGGCTTTGTACCTTCCATGTATCAGTTCTGTAGAAGTTATCTTTAGCTACAGTACCATCATACAGGTCAATCTTCAATTCCTTAACCTTGGCTGCATCTACTGGTGCAGTGAACTTAACAGTGTTGCCTTCGAATGTCAATTTACCCGCAGCTATCAAGCCTTTCACATAGTCATTCTGCTTTTCAGCATCCAAGTTAAAGGCAAGAGTAGCATCAGTCGGAATTACAGTGTACATGTCATCGAATACATTTGATTCCAATGTATAAGTTGTCTTGTCTGCACTCCATTTACCAATGATAGTCTGTGCTTTATATTCTTCCTTAACTGTTGCGCTGAAGTTACGAGTTACAGAAACATCTGTCAATGTCAAAGCAAAATACTTAGCATCATAGTTGTTCCATACTGCATAAGGCATATTGTTCTTACCAAATGTACCATTCCAAGCACTAAACTTATAAGTCTGTCCACTAACCTGAGCTTCAGGAGAAACATACAATGTTGTTTTCGGCAACTTAGCCTTAGCTCCAACCATCAGGAACAGAGAGTCTTTATCTGCATTGGTTCCGCCATTTCTGTAATACAACAAGATATCACCTTCAGTAATAGTCAATTCATCTGAATTAATGTTAGAAGCCATTTCTGCTACTCCATTTGTTTTAGAAACTTGCACATATTCCTTAGTTTCTTCGTTATAAGCATACAACGGCAATAAATAATTCTTCCAAGAGTAGTTATTACCAGCCACAACGTCACGACCACCAACTTCCGATTCAAACTTACGCACATTCAAAGAAACAATCTGAGTCTTAGTAGCATAGTCCAAAGCCAATGTACCTGCATTAGGAATCAAATCTACAGTACCGTAGTTAATTTCTTTTTCCGGACGAACAGCTTTCACGAAAATCGTATTCTTGAATACATAGTCATCCACACCTTCTACCTGAGATTTTACAGTTGTTGTAACCTCAACACCTGCGTATTCATTGATAGCAGAAGACTGATAAGCTTCTTTCACAGCCAAGATACCATCTTTAACCTCAAAAATACCCTGACGTGTATTTATTGTCTGGTTATTAAACGTTATCTCCATATCCTGATCAATCAACTTGAAGGACTGGGTATATTCAATATTCGTTTCTGCCAAAGACATAACTTCATTATTAATAACAACAGCTGCATTGACTGAATCATTCAAATTGAATTGTTCTGTATAGTTAAACTTATCAACTTCAAACCAGTAGTTGTCAGTTTTTACAGTTGATGTTATCTGGCGAGGATCAATTTCTTGTCCCGGGAAGATACGGTAAGCATGGATATTTTCACTATATACAGTGGCAACCTGTACATTGAAATAGTCGGATGCAGAAACATACTGGTTATACATCTTCACGTCCAATGAAGTTTTATAGTTTGTTCCAGATACCATATTCTGTGGACGCATAGAAACGCTCAAAATACCATTTTCCAATAAAGCCGATTTTTCCACATAGCTTAATGCGGGAACAGCAGCTCTGGTTTTGTAGGTATCAGAGAAATAAAATTCAGCATCAGACAAAGAGAATGTTTCAGGATATACCTTGAATTCTGCTTTAGCCGGAACAGACGCAAACAAAACATCTTTGTCCGCATTACCGTCTTTATCCTTATATTTCAGCAAATAGGCATAAACGATATCATTTATATCGTCTTTTGCCTGCTTTCTATAAACGATTGTCTGCAAACCATTGAAAGCAGAACCTTCCATCAGCAATGTATATTCCTTACCATCAACAGTTACCTTCATGGTCTGATCTTTTTCATTGTAGATCATTGACGGAATATTGGCATTGTACTTGAATGAAGTCTTGTAATCACCAATGTTGATGTAGCCATCCTCATCCACAAAAATCAAATTACCTACTACGTCAGCAATATCATCGGCACTGGCATTGGCACCGGTAGCCTTAATCTTTTCACCGGCTTCATTCAATACATACTCATAAGTAGCGCCTTCGTCTACACTGACCATCCAGTAGCTATCGGCATCCACTTTGAACTTCGGAACGATAGAAGAGCCTGCAGGACCTTGAGGACCTTGTATACCCTGCAAACCTTGTTCGCCCTGAGCACCGTCCTTACCATTAGAGATGGTAATTTTAGAGCCGTCAGTAAAGGTCAGTTCATAGCCATTGGCAACCGCTGTGTACGAGCTGATAGATTTGCCGGCTTTAATCGCTGCATCCAGACTAGCAATGGTGGCCTTGATATCAGTCAACTCTTTGTTGATGTTGTCAATGTCATCATCATAGTCTTTACAAGATACAAATGTTCCCGTTGACGAAACCATCAAAGCTCCGAACAGGATTGCACTTAAAAACTTTTTGTTCATAATAGAAAAACTTTAAATTTATAAATTTAAAAAACTAAAATTGGTTATACATATT
>Ga0129310_1000147_pt1 | contig 98556 bp, 86 predicted proteins | sample Go1ome_2_FD_94433 | JGI IMG/M metagenome (GOLD analysis project Ga0129310, IMG submission 94433) | Western lowland gorrila individual fecal microbial communities from Wisconsin, USA - Go1022A metagenome | ecosystem: Host-associated > Mammals > Digestive system > Large intestine > Fecal | place... | reverse complement strand
TGGGAACTGAATATAGTTGGCGTTTATCTTTCCCCCGCCTGCGGCGGGGGAAAGATAACATCAACTCAGTATTTCCTTGTTATAAAGGTATTTTTGGGTGGTGTGCTAAAGGGATAGTCATATATTATAATGGTGATATTACAGCAGTGATGATATCTTTTGGTGGGGCGGCACATATTAATATGAAGCACCGTTCATGACAGATCCGGAAACAGTCGGGAAGTGCCCATGTGGGTCTTGCGCTTTTAAACTTCGTCATTACACCGCGTTTCGGCGTCTGACCATCTTATGCACTTTGGCGTGGACAGAGGCGGTGGGGTGCGAGTGTTCTTCGTCTGACATGTCGGGTGCGTTGTCAAGCTGCTGCGGGGAATACAGGAGTGTTCCTGCCGATAGTCGTACCGTAGTTCCGATAAAGGCAGCGAACAGCGTGCATACACCTCTACTATACAGTCAAAATCGGTCAAAAGTTGTACGTTTTTGTACAACTTTTAATGAAATATGTCTAAATTAAATGAAAAATCATATGGTTATACGAACGCTGATGGCAGAATTTAGATGATTTTACGAACTTTTTGAGTGTATCGGTGTGGTGGTCTGCATGCAGATATTCCATCTTGCGATGATAATAGCAGATGTCAGCGGCAAGGTTGTGCCTGAGGCTGCTAATGGGCGCGAAGAACTATTTGGCAGTGAACGAATGCTTGTTTCGCTAAATGAAAGCAACAGTACAGACCACGAGATCCTGCCGACGAATGTAAAGTCGGCTGTTGATGGAGCTGTCGGTGATGCGGAACGGTTCGATGACATTACGATGTTTGCGATAACACTGAAATAAACGGAGAATGATATGGATATCACTTTTTCAAAGCTGGAACATGCAGACTTGCGGCAAGCATATGACCTCTGCATGAAGACATTTGGTGAAAATACAGATCTTTCTGAGGTTGAGAGAGTCTATCAAAGATATGGGGACGACCCTGACTACTATTTTATAGTCGGAAAGGCTGGGGGCAAGGTGGTCGCATATGCTACAGTCGCGATGGTCAACAACCTTTTTGACGGCGAAAGACCCATAGCGACACTGTGGTATGTCTGCGTTGATGAGGATCTCCGACGAAGAGGTGCGGCAGCCAAGATGATCGCAGAGATCGAAAAAACTGCAAGGTCGCGGGGGTGCAGCTGCCTTTTCCTGTCTGCTGTAAAGGGAAATATACCAGCCGAAGAATTTTACCGCGCAGTCGGTTTCAGGGACGAACTGGAGTCGGCTTTTATAAAAATACTCTGAATTTAAATGCCATCAGGGGGGATTTATAATGGAAGAACTTATCAAGGAATTTGTAGAGGCGGAAGTAAACAGCATAACTTACTGCGACCTGTGGAACTTTATCAAATCAAATTCGATAATTCGCGGCACCTTTGAGGGTCAGCAGCATATCGTAATGAAGATATCTTCGGGGCAGTTCATTATATACAGGCTGAATATAGGTATAGAGAACACAAAGTATCAGCCTGCGGTGGTGATCGCCAAAAACTATCTGCTCAAAAAGATAAACAGCCGCGCCTATGATTTGAAACTCCCTGATATACAGAACATTTTTGACTAGGAGAATTTAAAATGAATATCCCACTCGCAGAAAAGATAAGACCAAAGACCCTTGATGAGATAGTCGGGCAGACCCATCTTATGGGGGAGGGAAAGCCGCTGCGCCGCATAATCGAGAGTGGTACTATACCAAACCTGATATTCTACGGACCATCGGGTGTAGGCAAGACGACCATTGCAAGATTTATAGCTGAAAATGCCAATATGACCATGTACAAGCTGAACGGCACATCTGCTTCGGTGGCAGATATAAAGAACATAATTGCTGAAACTGAGATGCTGAGCGGTATGAACGGTATACTGCTGTATCTTGACGAGATACAGTATCTCAACAAAAAGCAGCAGCAGTCATTGCTTGAATATATCGAGAACGGCAGCATAACGCTGATATCCTCAACTACCGAGAACCCGTATTTTTATGTGTACAACGCAATAATCAGCCGTTCAACGGTGTTTGAGTTCAAGCCTGTAACACCGCAGCAGATACAGCCTGCTATAAGGCGCGCTTTTGACCTTATGGCTGAAGATATCGGCGTTTCGCTGACACTTGAAGACGGAGTGGTCGAGCATATTGCGCGGGGCTGCGGCGGAGATGTGCGCAAGTCGATAAACACGGTGGAACTTTGTGTGCTTTCAGCAGAGAGAGATGAAGAAAACGGGCGCACTGTAAAGATGGAAACTGTTCGTCAGCTGACACAGCGCAGCAATATGCGGTATGACAGAGAGGGTGATGAGCATTATGATATCCTTTCGGCTTTGCAGAAGTCCATTCGCGGTTCGGACGAGAACGCTGCACTGCACTATGCGGCAAGGCTTATCGAAGCGGGGGATATAATATCACTCTGCCGCAGACTGCTGGTCATTGCCAGTGAAGATGTGGGGCTTGCTTACCCGATGGCAGCTGTGATAACCAAAGCATGTGTTGACTCGGCATTACAGCTGGGGCTTCCCGAAGCGAGGATACCGCTGGCAGAAGCTATAATAATGCTGGCGACTTCGCCAAAGTCTAACAGCGCGGAATCTGCCATCGATGCGGCGCTTGCAGTTGTCAGGAGCAGCGGCGCACTTGATTTTCCGCGCCATTTGCAGAACAAGCATTTTGACGGTGCAGAGGCACAGGTCAGGGGACAGCACTACCTATACCCTCACGATTATCCCAATCACTGGGTACAGCAGCAATATCTGCCTGATGCACTTATAGGTCAGGTATATTATCATTACGGTGATAACAAGTCAGAACAGGCGGCAAAAGCATATTGGCAGAAGATAAAAGGCGGCAGATAAGATTTTGCTATAAGTTCAATTGTTCTGAATCTCGATAAGTTTCATCAAGTGAAATTACTTGTCATATCAAAAATGTGCATTAAATCTTTGCTGAAAAATGTAACTGTTAAAATAGTTAACAGCAAAGGTGGTCAATATACTATTATAATAGAGTATATTTCTGCAAAATTATCAAGTAAAGTTACTTGATATACATGAAATTATAGCAAAAACGCGGAGAATAATGAAATTCTCCGCGTTTTTGCTGTTTGTTCAGAATACCGAAACCATAGTTCTGCCGCTCTCTTTGGTGGAATATTCCCACCTTTCAAGCCTGCCTGAGTTGATGAAATAGTTTATCTTAGAGGGAAAGCAGAGGTTCTCAAAGACATCTACGATTATCAGTTTGACTTTCATTTTGTCGGGGATAAGCGCTTTTATGTAGACGCTTGCTGCCTGACCTGCGCGAATTCCGTCTTTTGGTTCTGCAAGACCTGCGAGATTTGGTGCAAGTTCGATGAATATGCCATAGGGTTCCACTGAACGTATCACACCGCCCACCGTTTCACCTGCCGAGAACAGCGAAGCGTTCTGCGACCATGTGCCGAGCAGTTCTTTGTGGGTCAGGCATATCCTGCCGCATTCGATATTTTTTACCGCTGCGTAGATATCCTGACCGTTGAAAAAACGGTCGTTGGGGTGGGCTATGCGTGAAACGGAAATGGCATCGATGGGGATAAGTGAGGGTATGCCGCAGCCGATATCGACAAATGCGCCAAAAGGTTCAAGGTGGGTGACTTTGGCTGGTATGACATCGCCGCAGCGCAGACCGTTTATGTAATTATCCTTGCATTCCTGCTGTGCCGCACGACGCGAAAGAATTGCTGTGACACCCTCGTCACTGTCGATGATATCGGTAACTTTAAAGCATACCGTCTTGTTGACCCGCGAAAGCAGTGCGATGTCACGGGTGGTGCCGTCAGCTATGCCCAGCGCACCCTCTTCACGCGGGATAAGCCCTTTTCCGAATGGCAGTTCGACCACAAGGTCATGTTCTGCTGTACACATCACTGCATGCCCTTCCAGTGTCAGACCTCCAGCCATAGCTTCGGCAAGATTTTCGCGGCTGCGCAGGTAATAACGGTTTTCGGGCGAGTTGAAAAACCTTCCTTCGGGTAGATATTTTGTCATTTTTTGCACCTCTTTCTTGCGCTGTAAAAATATTAAAGTCAGCGCTTGTGGAGTTTTTGTTAGTTATTTTTTTGAACGAAATCGTTTCCTCTGTGATATATTATGCAGAGTGACAAATCCATATGATGAATTGGCTGTGACGAATTGTGTAATTTTACGTTATTTTCTGTTCGACCCTTGACAAATACTTCCCGCTGTGTTAAACTATTCACATTGTTTGTAACGGCTTTGTAACCAATTGGCCGATAACAGCGTTTATTCGGTTACATTTCGGTACACTGAAAAAAACAGTATCTAGGGGAACGATCAAGATATCAAGTAAGCAGATATGATCTGCTGAAAAATACGAAAGGGTGTGAAACGGCAGGTCTGCATTTCGGCAGAGATACTAGCCGCAGGCAGATCGGGTCAGATCAGAGATGAGTTTTATTTACAGAAAAAAAGCAGCGTTCAGAAAGATAGCAGTGCTGGTAATGACACTTGCAGTGCTTTTTGTTATGACGGATATCAGCGGTATAAAGGCATCTGCACTGATGTCAACAAAGGCGGCTGTGCCTACATGGATAGAGGAGAAGACCTTTGACAGCAATTATACCCATCCATACAACAGCCAGATAGATACGATAATCCTCCATTGGAACAAGACTAAGGGTGCCAGCAGGTATCAGGTCTACATCAAGGGCGGCAAATACAAGAACTGGACAAGGTTCTGTACTACCACACGCAGCAATGTCACCGCGAAGAACCTGAACAGGGCGACTGCTTATCAGTTCAGGGTGAGGGCTGTTTACTCAAACAACACCTATTCTGCTTATTCCAAAGTTCAGAATATAAGCACTTCACGCATGAATTACGATCAGGCAGGCTGGGAAGCTATGTGTCGTATAGTTTACCACGAAGTCGGCAGGATAAATGACGATATGTGGGATAAGCCCATAGTTTATGTTGCAGACTGTGTCGCAAACCGCTATGTTGCGGCAAAATATCTCAACGACCCCCTCTGGGCGCCATATTATCGCAATTACGGTGATATACAGTCGATAATCTATCGCAGCGGCGGATTTATGTCTGACAGAGGACTTACCAATGATGGCTGCAATTACGGTTATGTGCCAAACAAGGTAAAGCAGGCTGTATGGGGTGCGACCTACGCACTGTCGTCTTACAAGGGCATCAAGAACGACTACACCGTTTTCTACTGGTGCAATACCAGCTATTATCAGAGCAGCTATAAGATAGCCTACTCTTTCAAGATCCCGTGGGGCTATTTTTCGATATGGAAAGAATTCTGGGGATAAACGATATATGAAAAAAGCAAGCCTTACCGAACGTTGGTAAGGCTTGCGCTCTGTTATAAAAAGCCCGCAGTCCGATATTTTCGGTGCTGCGGGCTTTTTGCTATGTGATTATGTATGGTTTAAGTTCGGTGAGGAACTCGTTGCTGATATCTTTTATGTAGATCAGCTGGAGGTAGCTTTCGTATTTTCCGCCCAGCACTTCGCGCATTTCGAGTATCTTGTCAGCGAGTTCTTCGCTGATGAGCAGTTTTTCAATGAGTTCCTGTTTGTCAGCGGTGTTTATGTTCACCTGCTGACGCATCGGCTCGGTAGGAAGTGTGACAGGCTGTTCGCTTGTAACGGTCACATCTGCGGAGGTCATCACTTCGGTGACAGTCTGCGGTGCTTCGGTCACAGCTGTGGTCTGCGGTTCTTCACTTACTGTAGGGATATAGTCTTCTTCCGAAACATACAGATAGCCTTTGAGCATTTCGAGCCTGCTCTCACCTATTCCCGATACCTCAAGCAGCTGTTCCATATTGCTAATGATGCCCAGTTCTTCACGCAGCCCCAGTATAGCTGATGCTGTGCTTTCGCCCACGCCGTCTATAGCAGTCAATTCTTCAAAGGTCACAAGATTTATGTCGATGGGAAAGTATATGATGACCTCTTCTTCATGTGCTTTTGTTGTGGTGACAGCAGTTGTCTTCGGCGGCTTGGAAGTGGTGGTCTTTACGGTAGTTTCTTTTGGCTTTTTGGTTGTTGTCACCTTGCTGTCGGCAGACTTTTTGGATGAACTTTTTTTCGCTGACCTGCTTTTGCTGCTGTCGGGAACTTCACTTTGTTCTTCGGCGGCAACGGAGGAACTTCTGTATATCACGACGGGCTTTTCATCGGGCTTTTTTAGTTTTGCGGCAAAAACGGCAGAAATTATCAGCGCCGCCGCCAGCAGTGCATAAAGCGAATATCCCTTTAGTTTAGCAAAAAGCCCGTCTTTCATAGCTTACCCCTCCAGCATGGCATTGAGCCTGTCAAGCATCTCTTGCAGCCACACTCTGTTTATCTCGGGTCTTTCATCGTAGCAGAGTATGCCGCGCATCGGTGTGTCTTTCAGCATGGCTAGTGCCAGTTCCATAGAATTTGAGCCGAGTCCGTCGCCGTTCATGTCGGTCATGCCCTTGCAGAACTTGTCTATAAGCCCGCCAAAGACTTCCTTGCCCTCGCTGCATGAAAGTACATCGCCAACAGTGCTGTTGAATGTGAAATGCACAGGAAGTTTCGCAGTGCCGTTCACATATACCGACCCTGTCAGCCTTATATCGCGGGAAGATGCACCCACCATTATCTCAAATTCGCCGTACTCAACGAACCAGTCATTTATGGCAGTTTCGTAGTAGGCAAAAGCACGTTTGTCAAGACTGAACACTACCTTTCTGCTCTCGCCTGCTTTTAGTGTTATTTTCTCGAATCCTTTGAGTTCCTTGACGGGACGCATCACCGACGACTCCTTATCGCCCACATAAAGCTGTACCACCTCAGAACCTGTGCGGCTGCCCACATTTGTCACGGTACAGCTGACAGTTAGTGTCTGGTCTTCATTTATCTCGTTCTCGGATATGACGAGGTCGCTGTACTCGAACTTCGTGTACGAAAGTCCGAACCCGAACGGGAAGCGCACTTCCATCTTCTTTTTGTCGTAGTACCTGTAGCCTACGAATACGCCTTCGCTGTAGCTTACTTCATCGCCAACACCCGGAAAATTCAGATAAGACGGGGTGTCTTCCAGCTTCATGCACCAGCTTTCGGCAAGTCTGCCGCATGGGGCGGCATCACCGAATAGCAGTTCGCAGGTGGCTTTGCCTACGCCCTGTCCGCCGAGATACATCTCCAGCAGAGCCTTAATATTGCCGATGAAAGGCAGTTCAACAGGCGAACCGTTGTGCAGTACCACGATGATGTTCTTGTTGACCTTGTATATCTCATTTATCAGTTCTATCTGGCAGTCGGGCATACGCATGTGAGTTCTGTCATAGCCCTCAGACTCGAAACTTTCGGGAAGTCCCGCAAAGATAACTACTTTGTCGTTGTACTTTGCGCAGTCTACCGCCTGTTCGAGAAGTTCGGGAACGGTCCTGTCCTCTTCGGTGATGTAGCCCTGTGCATACTCGACCTTGCAGTAGTCTTTTACAGCTTCAAGCGCCGAAACCGCCTTAAAGGAGTTTATATGCGAACTTCCGCCGCCCTGATAGCGCGGCTTGGCGGCAAACTCACCGATGAAGCATATCTTGTCGTTCCTGTCAAGCGGGAGGATATCGTCATCGTTTTTAAGCAGTACAGCGCACTGTGCTTCTATCTTTGCGGCAAGTTCGTGGTGTGCTTCCATATCCCACTTGGCGGGAGTACGGCTCTCTTCAGCCTTGTCTGTCAGCCGCAGGACGCGCTCGGTGCATTTGTCCACCGCTTCCATGCTAAGTTCGCCTCTGTTGACGGCATCGACTATCAGTTTGTCGTTTTTGCCGAAGCTGGCGGGCATTTCAAGATCAAGTCCCGCCTTAACGCCTGCGACCCTGTCATCGACTGCGCCCCAGTCGCTCATAACAAGACCGCTGTATCCCCAGTCATTTCGCAGAACATCGGTCAGAAGCCACTTGTTCTGTGATGAGTGGTAGCCGTTTATACGGTTGTAGGAACACATTATCGTCCAGGGGTCAGCCTGCTTTACGGCTATCTCGAACGGAGCGAGGTAGATCTCCCGCAGTGTGCGCTCGTCTATGCGTTCGTTGATCGTAAGGCGGCGGTTCTCCTGATTGTTGGCGGCGAAATGTTTCAGCGATGTTCCAACACCCTTGCTCTGCACGCCCTTGATGTGTGCCGCCGCCATCTCACCTGCAAGGTACGGGTCTTCGGAGAAATACTCGAAATTTCGTCCGCAGAGGGGTGAACGCTTGATGTTACAGCCGGGTCCCAGTATAACGGAAACTTTCTCTGCCTGACATTCTTCGCCCAGTGCTTTGCCCATCATGGTCAGCAGGTTTCTGTCGAATGAGCATGCCAGCGCACATGCTGTCGGGAAGCAGACTGCCTTTATAGCTTCGTTGGGGTTTGCTGAACCCTCTGCGTTCTTGCGCAGACCGTGAGGACCGTCTGATACCATTATCTGCGGTATCGCCAGCCGTTCGACTGCTTTGGTGTGCCAGAAATCAGCGCCCGAAAGCAGGCTTGCTTTTTCTTCAAGAGTAAGTTCTTTGAGTATTTTTTTGATGTTCAATGTCATTACCTCCATTCGTTCAAGAGATCGTTGTAAAATTTTTTCAGTTCATTGATGGTCTTAAAATACTTTTCTGCGGGAATTTCCAGCGTGTCGTGCAGCTTAACATCCGGGTATTGGTCACGCCTATCGTATACAAACAGCTTGATATTTTCGCCGTCCGAAATTATAAAAATGCTCCAACCATCATCGTTTATTTCATGAAAGGGCAAAAGGTAAGAATAGTCGTTATCGATATCATCATCATCGTCTATATCGGGATAAGTGATATTCACGAACAGTTTCAGAAGCTCAGCATCATCAAGCTGATACAGTTTTTTGTCTACCACAGGTCTTATCAGCGGGGAATCATCGTCCAGCAGTTCATCAAGCTCACAGTTGAATGTGGTCGTTCTCACATATTTGGGATAAAGTTCATCGTTTATCATTAAGAACATCAGACCGTTCAAAAATGACTTGTCTTCCCACCCCATACGTTCTATGATGAAGCCGAAGTTGTTGGGATATGATGTATCACCTATAAACATTTTTTTCTCACCCCTTTTGCGAATATTTTGCTATCAGTTCTTCAAGCGCTTCGGCAAAGCTGTCGTTCTGGGCATCTGTACGCTTTTTGGGACCTTTCAGGTGCTTGCCGCTGCGCATCATTTTTTTGTTCAGGTGTCTTGTCATTAGCATGCTGTCGATGTTGTCGCTGGTGTAGACTATGCCGTTCTGGTTCAAAGCATGTGCCCGCTTTGAAAGGCACATCGCCGCCAGTCCGTAGTCCTGCGTGACGGCTATATCGTCCGCACTGATCAAGTTGACCAATTTGAAGTCTGCGCTGTCAGCGCCCTTGTCAACGGTAATTACCTTAACATCATATCCCGAAAAATCGTGGGAAGTATCGCACACTATCGTCACCGGGATATGATGTTTCTTTGCTATGCTGACAGTCAGCCTGACGACAGGGCAGCCGTCAGCATCAATTAAAATGCGCATCAGTCATCTTCCTCGCCCTCGATGTAGAATGTGGCTTCCATATCGGCAATATGTGCCGCCAGCGCCAGCGGGTACATGCCCAGCGCTCTGCCGATGGTGTTGACATTCTCTTCGCCGGAAAAGCCCATGTGCCAGCGTATAGCCATAGCTTCCTCGCGGGTGAGCCGCATGTAGCTGCTGACTATGTAGACTGATTTCTCACCATGACCGTAGGGAAGCGTGTCGTGGTACTCGTAGTAGGGGACTTTCTCCCAGACACCCGTTGCATCGTTCTTTTTGTTGCGGAAACTTGTTCTGTAGAGATTGACCTTGCATATATCGTGCAGCAGCGCTACTACAGCTATGCTTTCATCGGGGTAGGAAAGACCGTATTCGTCCTTTACGCGGTTTCTTTCGAGATAGTTTTTCAGGCATTCGTAGACATGCAGGCTGTGGTCGCAAAGACCGCCCTCATAAGCACAGTGGTAGCGTGTAGATGCGGGAGCGGTGAAAAAGTCGCTGTTCTCGCTTGTAAGAAAGTTCAGCAGCTTGTCAGAACCCGCGCGGGTTATGTTTGTTTTGTAGATATCAATGAATTTTTCTTTGTTTTCCTCTATGTTTGTCATAAGTTAACCTCCGTTGTGAAAAATCGACAAATCTTTACTTGTAGTATAACATATTTTTTAGCAAAAGTAAAGCCGTCAGCAGAAATAATTACTGAGATCAATTTTCAGTGATGCAGAGGTAAGTACAGGTTTAGCGGTGCTGCATCATTGTGGGAGATATGTTTGCAAAAACTTTCATAAAATGTCTTGAAATCGATATGTCAAAGTGATATGATATAATAGTTAGACTATGTAATGAAGAGGTGACATTATGAAAGACTACAAAGCCTATATTTTCGATTTTGACCTTACCCTTGCAGACTCTTCGGAGGGCATACTCGAATGCTTTAAGCATTCGCTGAAACATTTCGGATGCCCTGTACCCGATGACAGGACGATATACAACACCATCGGACTGACTTTGCAGGATTCGTTCGATGTGCTGACCAATACCCCCATGAACCCTCTGCGGGACGAGATGCGGAAGGTCTATGTGGAAAAGGCAAACGAGGTCATGTCGGCGCATACTTATTTTTACAGCGACACACTCGCGGTAATGGAAGGGCTTCGTGAAAAGGGTGCGAAGGTCGCCATAGTTTCATCAAAGATGCGCTACAGGATAGTAGAGTCCTTTGAGATGCAGCTGCATGCACACCCATATGACCTTATAGTGGGGCTTGATGATGTGCCTGTACCGAAGCCCGACCCTATGGGTCTTGAAAAGGCTATGGATATTCTCGGCGTTAAGGCTGAGGAAGTACTGTATGTGGGCGACAGTTACATAGATGCAGAAGCCGCTGTCAATGCGGGTGTGGATTTTGCGGCTGTCACCACAGGTTCGACTGACAGGGAACGCTTTGAGGAGTACCCGCATGTGGCTATAGGCGGGAGTCTGACGGAAGCACTCGAAAGAATATGAACCTGATGTAAAAACAATCATAAAATTATGTTAAAAAACCTTGCTTATTTGCGAAAAAAATGCTATAATATAATTTGAATATTATGCTTTGTTAAAATGGCATTTTGCAGAAAGGAAAGCAGATATATGGTTAAAAGTATGACAGGATTCGGCAGAGAACATGTCGTGGCAGAGGGCAGAGAGATAATCGTTGAGATACGCTCGGTTAACCACAGGTATTACGAGTTCACTGCAAGGACTCCCCGCGCTTACGGCTATCTTGATGAGAAGCTGAAATCATTTCTGAAAAACGGCATATCACGCGGCAAGGTGGAGGTGTCTGTGACCATCTACAATCAGGAGGGTACAGATGCCGAGATAGAACTGAACAAGTCGGTGGCTAAGGGCTACCTCGATGCACTGCGCGGTTCGGCTGACGAACTGGGGCTGAGTGATGACCTGACACTGTCAAATGTGATGCGCCTGCCCGATGTTTTCACGGTGGTCAAAAAGGCTGAGGATGAAGAAGTGATCTGGGATCAGGTGAGAGGTGTGGCTCAGGCAGCGCTGGACAGGTTTGTTGAGATGCGCGAAACTGAGGGCAGGAAGATGTATGAAGATGTCAGCGGCAGGCTCGACTTTATCGAGAAGACTGTCGGTGAGATAGAAGCACATCAGCCGTCTGTTGCCGAAAGCTACAGCGAAAGGCTCTATGAGAAGATCAAGGATACGCTGAAAGCTGTTGAACTTGACAAGATAGACCAGCAGAGGATACTGACTGAGGTGGCTATATTCGCTGACAAGGTGGCTATAGACGAGGAAACGGTAAGGCTGAGAAGCCATATCTCGCAGTTCAGGGATCTGATAGCTTCTGATGAACCTGTGGGCAGAAAGCTGGATTTTCTGGTGCAGGAGGTGAACCGTGAGGTGAATACCATCGGTTCTAAGGCGAACGATCTGACCATCACAAAAAAGGTGGTAGACCTTAAAGCTGAGATAGAGAAGATAAGAGAACAGATACAGAATATCGAATAAGGTGATAAGATGCAGCTGATAAACATCGGTTACGGCAACATGGTGTCGGCGGCAAGGGTGATAGCTATAGTTGCGCCCGATTCGGCACCCATCAAGCGGCTGATACAGGAGTCGCGCGACAAGGGCACGCTGATAGATGCGACCTACGGCAGGAAGACCCGCGCAGTCGTCATAATGGACAGCGACCATGTGGTGCTGTCGGCGGTATCACCCGAAACAGTCTGCGGCAGAGCCGCCGAAGAGGAGGTCGAAGAAGATGAGTGAAAATAAAAGAGAACCAAAGCTGATAATAGTTTCTGCACCGTCAGGCTGCGGAAAGGGAACTATAATGCACAAGGTGTTTAACGATGATGAGGTGTTCTATTCGGTGTCATGCACTACAAGACCGCCAAGACCTGAGGATATAGCGGGCGTTACCTATAATTTCCTGACAGTCGAGGAATTCGAGAAGATGATAGCGGAGGACGGTTTTCTGGAGCACGCATTCTATTCAGGCAACTACTACGGTACACCGAGAAAGCCTGTTGAAGATAACCTCGCGGCAGGTAAGGACGTTATACTGGAGATAGAAACTAATGGTGCTTTTCAGGTCAAGGAGTTAAGACCTGATGCGTCATCACTGTTCATACTTCCGCCGTCTGTCGCTGAACTTGACAGAAGACTGCACAAGCGTGCGACAGAGGACGAGAAAACTATCCAAAAGCGCGTGGCTCAGGCGGCGGGCGAGATAGAGAAGTCGGACAGATACGACTATGTGATAATGAATGACGATCTCGATAAGGCGGTGGAAGATTTCTGTGCCGTAATTGACGGCATCAGGGGCGTTAAGGAAGCCGCTGTGAGATTTAGTCCCGAAAATGAAGATATTAAGAAAATGATACGAGAGGTGCTTGAAAATGCTTAGACCTGCAATTTGTCAGATTTTGAAGAACAATGAGAGTTATTATTCACTGGTTATCGCCGTTGCAAAGCGCGCGAGAGAGATAACCGATGAAGCCAGCAAGAACGAGAAGCCGCTGGAGGAGAAGCCTGTAAAAACTGCGGTAGACGAGTTTGCGGCAGGGGAATACAAGATAATCGAGGATCCATCACTTAAGAACTGATCTGTAAAAATGCTTGGCGGAGGTCTGAAAAATGGGGGATAAAGGTACTGTTGCGATGGTGGCAATGAGCCATGCGGCATACAGCTTTGATGCGGAGTACAGCTACCTTGTACCTGAAAAATTCAGGCAGAAGCTAAGAGCAGGCATGAGGGTGTTCGTGTCCTTCGGGCGGGGAAACAACCGTGTTATCGGACTGGTGACGAGGATCTGCGATGATGACGGGAGCGGCAGAAAGCTGAAACCGATACTGGCTGTCGTTGACAGCGAGTGCCTTGTGACTGACGAGATACTGAAAATAATCTTCTGGCTGAAAGAGAATACCTTCTGCACATATTACGATGCTTTCAGGACTGCTGTGCCTACGGGCTTTTCGTATAAGGCTGACCTGCATTATGCGCCGGTAAACACTTATATACAGAAAGAAAGGCTGTCACCCGAAGAAGCCGAGATAATCGACTTTCTTGAAATTACGGAGGATCAGCAGGAGATAGACAAGTTCCTCGATATAAAGGCTTTTCCCGAAAGGAAGAAGCCTCTGGATATGCTGATAGACAAGGGCTTTGTGGAAGAAACACAGAGTTTCAAGCGAAAGGTCGGGGACGAGAGCGTAAAGATGGCAGCACTGGCTGAGGGCTGCGAAGATGCAGAACTTACGCCGAAACAGAAAAAGGTCGTTGAACTGCTGGAAGAGTGCGGCGCGGCTTCGGTGAAAGAACTTTGCTATATGACGGGCTGTACTGCGACCATAATAAAGCGTCTGTGCGACAAGAATGCCGTGAGGGTGTTCGAGCAGGAGGTCATGCGGGATACGCTTGGGGAGATAACTGAGCGGGAAAGTCCCGATGACATAACGCTGAATGAAGAGCAGACAGCTGCCTTTGACGGCATAATGGCGCTTATTCGCGCCGGCAAGCCTGCGGGGGCACTGCTGTATGGTGTGACCGGCAGCGGCAAGACTTCGGTGTTCATCAAGGTCATTGACGCGGTGCTGAAAATGGGCAGAACGGCTATGATGCTGGTGCCTGAGATATCGCTGACACCGCAGATGGTGGCGCGGTTCAAGGTGCTTTTCGGTGAGAGCATCGCGCTTTTGCATTCGTCGTTGTCACTTGGGCAGCGTATGGACGAATTCAAGCGGATAAAGCGCGGTGAAGCAAGGATAGTGATAGGTACAAGAAGTGCTGTGTTCGCGCCTGCTTCCGACATCGGTGTTATAATAATGGACGAAGAGGGCGAACAGTCCTATAATTCAGACTCAACGCCGCGTTACCATGCAAGAGATGTGGCTATACAGCGCTGCGGTCACAATGGCGGACTGCTGCTGCTGGCATCGGCTACACCGTCGCTGGAAACTTTTTATTATGCGCAGACAGGAAGATTTCATCTGTTCACGCTCAAACACAGGTACAAGGACGCTGTTCTGCCAAAGGTCGAGATAATCGATATGCAGACAGAGGCGGCTGAGGGAAATGACAGTCTGCTGAGCAGGAGGCTGGCTGACGAGTTGACAGCAACTTTGCAGCGTAACGAACAGGCTATACTTCTGCTGAACAGGCGGGGATTCACCACCTACATAAGCTGCCGCAGCTGCCGACAGCCTGTGGTATGTCCGAAATGCAACATACCGCTGACCTATCACCGCAAGAACAACAGGTTCATGTGCCATTACTGCGGTTACACGATGGATAACAACGCGGTATGCCCGAACTGCGGGTCGGATAAGCTGAAGTCCAGCGGTGTAGGCACGCAGCGGGTCGAGGACGAGGTGGCTCGCATCTACCCGGATGCGAGGATACTGAGAATGGACGCTGATACCACGACTTCGCGCTATGCGTATGAAGAGAAGTTCAAGGCGTTCGAGAACCACGAATATGATATAATGCTCGGCACACAGATGATAGCAAAGGGGCTGAATTTCCCGAATGTGACGCTGGTGGGGGTCATCTCGCTGGACAAAGCACTGTTCACGGGGGATTTCAGAAGTTACGAGAGGACTTTCTCGCTGCTGACACAGGTGGCGGGGCGCAGCGGAAGAGGAAGCAAGCCGGGCGCTGCATATATACAGACCTTCGTGCCGGATCATTATGTGCTGAACTTAGCAGCCGACCAGAACTATGACGAGTTCTACGAAGAGGAGATAGCGCTGAGGCAGTCGCTGATATACCCGCCATGCTGCGATATATGCGTGATAGGCTTCGCAAGCACGATGGAGAGCAGGGCGATACGCGCTGCCGACCATGTGACGCAGTTCATAGCGCAGTATCTTCGCACTAACAAGGTGGATTTCCCGATGCGCGCTATAGGACCTGCACCATGTACGCTGGAAGTCATCAACGGCAAGTTCAGGTACAGGCTGATATTAAAATCGAAAAATACAAGGCTTTTCAGGCAGATGATAAATGCTGTGCTGAAAGACTTCAATGATAACAAGGACTTTAAGGAAGTCCGTATCTACGCCGATATAAACGGTGATATAGGGCTTTAGAAAGGAAGAGTAAAATGGCTGTCAGAAAGATTTTGAACAAAAGCGATGAAACGCTCCACAAAAAGTGCAAGCCTGTAGAGAAGTTTGACGAAAAGCTGTGGACATGGCTTGACGATATGCGTGAAACACTGGCACAGGCAAACGGTGTCGGTCTGGCTGCACCGCAGGTGGCAATACTTAGGCGTTTCTGCATAATCGATGTGGGTGACGGTAAGGTCTATGAACTGATAAACCCTGAGATAACATGGAAGTCTGAGGAGACTCAGTATGTGCTGGAGGGCTGCCTTTCCTGCCCGAATGAGTGGGGATATGTCACCAGACCCAAGAGCGTAAAATTCAAGGCGCAGGACAGGAACGGCGAGTGGTATGAGATGGAGGTCAGCGACCTGTTCGCACAGGCTGTTTGCCACGAAACTGCACACCTTGACGGTCACCTGTTTACCGAGATAATCGAGGAATATGCTGAGGTGCAGGAACAATGAAGATAGTTTTCATGGGGACACCCGATTTTGCAGTGCCGTCAATAAAGGCATTGTATGATGCGGGTCATGATATACAGGCTGTGTTCTGCCAGCCCGACAAGCCGAAGGGCAGGGGCTACAAGCTGGTCCCGCCTCCTGTAAAGGTATTCGCGCTGGATAAGGATATACCGATATATCAGCCGAAAAGCCTGAAAAACGGCGGTGAGGAGTTCATCAAGGTCATTGAGGATCTTGCGCCTGACTGCATCGTGGTGGCGGCTTATGGCAAGATACTGCCGAAAGCAGTGCTGGATATACCGCGACTGGGCTGTGTGAACGTGCATGGCTCGCTTCTGCCGAAATATCGCGGGGCGGGTCCGATACAGTGGGCTGTGCTGAACGATGAAAAGACAACGGGCATCACAACTATGCTTATGGGCGAGGGGCTTGACACAGGCGATATGCTGCTCAAGTGTGAAACCGAGATAGGCGAAAATGAAACAGCGGCAGAACTGTTCGACAGGCTTGCTGACATGGGCGCTGAACTTATCGTGGAAACACTTGATAAGCTGGAAAAGGGTGAGATAAGCCCTGTTCCGCAGAACGAGGAAGAAGCTACTTATGCGCCGATGCTGACAAAAGACCTTTCACCGATAGATTTTACAAAGTCGGCAAGGGCTGTTCATAAGCAGATATGCGGACTGTCGGACTGGCCATGCGCTTCTACGACAATAGGCGGCAAGAGAATAAAGGTGTACAGGTCGGAAATAGTGGCAGGAAGCACTACTAAGGCGGCAGGTACGGTTGTCAACGTCAAAGACTTGACAATTGCCTGCGGCGATGGCATGGTGAAACTGACCGAAATACAGGCAGAAGGCTCGAAGAGAATGGCAACAGCTGATTATCTGCGCGGTAAGCCTGTAGCTGAGGGAACTGTACTTGGAGAATGACAAGTGAAAATGCTTGTCAGATGGAGGATAGCTGATTGGGAAATACCAGAAGGTTTACTGTCAAGCTGCTGACTAGACTTGATGAAAACAGTTCATACTCTAATATATTGCTTGACGAGGCGCTGGCTAGAAGCGATTTCGACAAGCGGGATAAAAAATTCATATCGGCACTGTTCTATGGTGTTCTTGAAAGACGGTTGACGCTTGATGCGATGATCGCAGAACTTTCAAAGAACCCTAAAAATAAGCTGAACAACATGCTGAGGAACATTCTGCGAAGCGGGCTGTATCAGCTGAAATATATGGATTCGGTGCCTGATAACGCGGCTGTTGATGAATCGGTGGAGATGGCTAAGAAATTGAGAAATCCTGCATCTGCGGGATTTGTGAACGGTCTTCTGAGGGAGTTCATCAGGCGTGATAAGGCTCTTCCGAAGGCTGATACCGAAATAGGACGGCTGTCGCTGGAGTACTCCTGCCCTGAATGGCTGGTTGGAAAATGGCTCGCTGAATATGGCAAGGAGAAATGCTTGTCACTGCTGGAAAGCTCTATCGGACGTGCTCCTACAACTGTCAGGATAAATCACTTGATAGGTTCTGTGGAGGAAACACTGGATATGCTGGCGGCTGAGGGCGTTACCTTTGAGAGAAGCAGTATATCCGACTACACGGTGCATCTTGCGAATGCAGGTGCGGTTGAAAAGACGAAGGCTTACAGAGGGGGGCGGTTCCATGTACAGGATATCGCCAGTCAGCTTTGCTGCAAAGCGCTTGACCCACAGGCAGGCGATACTGTGCTCGACCTCTGTGCCGCACCCGGCGGAAAGACATTCACTATCGCTGAGATGATGGGCAATGAGGGCAGAGTGTTGGCTTTTGACCTCCACCCGAACAGAGTGAAGCTGATAAAAAGCGGTGCTGATAGATTGGGACTCAGCTGTGTAACGGCTGAGGTCAACAATGCTAAAGTGTTCAATGATAAGCTGCCGCCGGCAGACAGGGTGCTGGTAGATGCTCCGTGTTCCGGACTGGGCGTGATACGGCGCAAGCCTGAGATAAAGTACAAAGGCCCCGCAGACTTTGTGCGTCTGCCTGCTGTGCAGTATGAAATATTTGACACTGCATCGAAATATGTCAAGGCGGGTGGCTTGATAGTGTACTCGACTTGTACGGTATCACGGGCAGAAAACGACGAGGTGGTGAAGAAATTTCTGGCGGCGCATGAAGATTTCGAGCCTGACGGCGAAGATTTCATGCAGACGATAACGCCTGAAATGTATGGTTCTGACGGTTTCTTCACTGCAAGGCTCAGGCGGCGGGGGTGACGGCATGCTGAGTTATACTGATGACGGCAGGATCGATATCCTCGGACTTATGCCTGAAGAACTCGAAGAGCAGATATTGCTTATCGGGGAGAAAAAGTTCCGCGCAAAACAGATATTTGAGTGGCTTCATGTCAAGCGTGTGGATAGTTTTGATAAAATGACTAACCTATCTGTACAATTGAGGGATAAGCTCAAAAAAATATTTTGTCTAAAATCACTATTTATCGTAAAAAGACTTGAAAGTAATACCGATAATACTGTAAAATATCTGTATAGGCTTCCTGACGGCAACCATGTCGAGAGCGTCATAATGGAGTACAATCACGGTAACACTGTATGCGTTTCTACGCAGGTGGGCTGTAAGATGGGCTGTAAGTTCTGCGCATCGACCATTGCCGGTTATAAGCGCGACCTTTCGGCTTCGGAGATACTTCTGCAAATTTATGAGGCTGAACGCGACAGCGGCAGGAAGATAGGCGGTGCGGTGCTGATGGGTATCGGTGAACCGCTGGATAATTATGACAATGTTGTGGGCTTTTTGAAAGTGCTTTCCTGCGAGGCGGGCATGAATATGTCGCTTAGACATGTTTCTGTTTCGACCTGCGGGCTGGTGCCGCGTATATATGAGCTTGCCGAGCTTAAGCTGGGCATAACGCTGTCAGTTTCGCTACACGCCACCAACAACAGGGCGAGAAGTGAGATAATGCCTGTAAACAACAGGTACGATATTGTTGAACTGATGGCGGCTTGCAGGTATTATTTCAAAGTGACGGGCAGGCGCATCTCTTTTGAATATGCGCTGATTGACGGGCACAACGATTCTCAGGCTGTCGCAGAAGAATTGGCGGCACTGCTGAGAGGGTTCACCTGTCATGTCAATATAATACCTGTCAACAAGATAAAGGAACGCGATTACAGATCTGACAGGAAGGCTGCCATGAGGTTTCAGAAGCGGCTGGAGGCTCTTGGGCTGAACGCGACGGTCAGAAGAACACTGGGTGCTGACATTGACGCGGCATGCGGTCAGCTGAGGCGTGAATATGAAATTTAAGGAAAGGCGGTGAGCTGTATGTTTTTGGCTTACGGTACGGATATCGGTCTTAACAGAGAGGAAAATCAGGACAGGGTCAGGGTGGAACCTCTGGGCGATAATATCTGCATCGCTGCTGTTTGTGACGGCATGGGCGGTGCGGCTTCCGGCGGTGTTGCCAGTCAGCTTGCTGTAGATAGATTTATCGGCAGGGTACAGGAGAATTTCCGCCCGCAGATGAACGATAATTCTATCAGAAATCTTTTGCTCAATGCTGTACATTACGCGAATACATGCGTTTATGAGAAAAGCATCGAGGATATAGATAAGAATGGAATGGGTACTACCTGTGTTGCGGCGCTGGTGATCGAAAGGCGCGTATACGTGGTAAACGTGGGTGACAGCAGGGCATATCTGCTCAACAAGGACGGCATCAGCCAGATAACCACCGACCACACTTATGTTGAAACACTGGTGCAGAGCGGCAAGATAACGGCTGAGGCTGCAAGGATACACCCGATGAGAAATGTTATCACCAGAGCGGTTGGCGTTGAGCCTGATGTTGAGGTGGACTATTTTGAGTGCAGTGAATCAGACAATTTTGCGGTCGTGCTGTGCTCTGACGGTCTGTCGGGGTATTGCAGCGAGGAGTTCATATACTGCACTGTTTTCGGGAACAATCTTGATGACGCAGTGCGGGCGCTGATAGACCATTCCAATGAAGGCGGCGGCAGAGATAATATAACCGTTGCTATCATAGCTAACTGATAAGACAATAATTTAGTTTAGGAGTTGAATAAAATGGATTCTAATATCGGTAAGAAGCTGGATGGCAGATACGAAATTACCGAGCTTATAGGTGTCGGCGGCATGGCTGATGTCTATAAAGCACAGGATGTTATGGAGAACCGTCCTGTGGCTGTAAAGATCCTTAAGCCTGAGTTCTCGGGCGATGAGGAATTCCTGAGAAGGTTCAGGAACGAGAGCAAGGCTATCGCAGTGCTGTCGCACCCGAATATCGTAAAGATATACGATGTGGGCTTCACTGATGAGATACAGTTCATCGTCATGGAGTATATTGACGGTATAACACTTAAGGAGTTTATTGAACAGCAGGGCGTGCTGAAATGGAAGGACGCGCTGCACTTTATAACACAGATACTCCGCGCACTGCAGCATGCCCATGACAAGGGCATCGTTCACAGGGATATCAAGCCGCAGAACATCATGCTGTTTACCGATGGCTCGATAAAGGTCATGGATTTCGGCATTGCAAGATTTTCAAGGATAGACGGCAAGACCCTTTCGGATAAGGCTATCGGCTCTGTACACTACATCTCGCCTGAACAGGCGCAGGGTGAGATGACCGATGAAAGGTCGGACATCTACTCGGTGGGCGTAATGCTTTATGAGATGCTGACAGGCAGAAAGCCATTTGATGGTGATACTGCTGTGAATGTTGCTCTTAAGCACATGCAGGAAACGGCTGTTCCGCCAAGAGAGATAATGCCTGCCATTCCTGAAGCACTGGAAGAGATAGTCATACATGCGATGGAAAAGCAGCCTGCACAGCGTTACCAGTCGGCGGCTGAGATGATAAGGGATATCGATACTTTCAAACTCAACCAGTCGGTCGTGTTCGGTTATAAGAACGGCGTTTCGCCTGTGTCTGACAATGGCGGATTCTACCCGGTGAATAATAACAATGTCACCAAAAAGCCTCCCATCGATGAATACGATGATGAAGACGAGTACTATGATGACGATGAAGAGTACGATGATGATGACTATGACGATGAAGACGATGATGACGACTACGAAGAGGATACAAAGAAACGCTCGTATGTAGTGCCTATACTGCTGGCTGTTACCGTTGCTGTCGTTATCGTGGCAGCGTGCATAATCGGTTGGACAGTCATAGATGCTTTTTCAAAGGACGGCACCACGAGCATACACACAAATACTGTTATGCTGCCTAACTTCGTTGGTGAGAACATTATACGTGTAAAGCAAGACTGGGATGATAAGTTACAGCTGGATCTGGTCTACGAGTACAATACCGAGTATGAAGAGAGCGTAATCTTCTGGCAGAGCCAGTCGGTCGGCAAGTCTGTTAAGGAAGGCACGACCATAACACTTAAGGTCAGCAAGGGTCAGAGAACGGCTATAATCCCTGACGTTTCGGGTTCTGAGGCGGCTGTAGCCGAGAGCGGACTGAACGCTGCTAACTTCAACGTTGTGCTGAGAAGCATGTGGGATGACAACATTCCTGAGGGTATCGTTATCGGCACTGAGCCTGCGGCGGGCACAGAGTTCATCGAGGGCGGAAATGTAACGATCTATGTCAGCAAGGGTCCTCTGAACAATAATGTCAAGGTACCTAATGTAGTTGGTCTGACACAGGAAAAGGCTATGACCATTCTGAAGGAGAACAAGCTGACTGTAAGCGTTAAGGAAATGCCGCACGATGGTGACAAGGGCAAGGTAATCGATCAGACTCCTGAGGCTGACAAGTGGCTGGAGAAGGATTCTGAGGTAACTATCTTCGTTTCAACAGGTGAAACACCTGATGTATCGCTGACCATCAAGGTTCCTATGCCTGAGGGTCTGCATGGTGCATATTCGATCGAGATATACAAGAACGGTAACGTGATCGGTACACAGTCCATCTCAAATGCAGAAACTGTTGCCGGTGCAGAAGTTTACATTGATATCAAGGGCAAAAAGACCGAAACACTGACTATCTCCATAAGAAATGAAGAAACAGGCAAGTCTGTAAACTATGCTGTATTCAATGTCGATTACGACAAGAAGAGTGCTGAACTTAACGGTTCGCTGAACAAGGATGGTCTGCTGTCTATCACACCGACCACCACAGCAGCAAGCACTACTGAGAGCGATACACAGTCTACTTCGCAGTCATCGGAAGAGCCTCAGCAGACTGAAACTCCTCAGGTTACTGATGCGCCTCAGCCATCGGAAGCACCTCAGCAGAGCGATGTACCGCCTGCTGAAACACCCGACAACGGCGCGGCACCTGCTGCATACTAAGTGATATGACGGGTATAATAACGAAAGCTATCGGAGGTCTCTACACTGTAGATGCCTCCGACGGCATATATGAATGTAATGCGCGGGGCGTTTTCCGCAAGAAAAAGATATCGCCCATGTGCGGTGACCGTGTGAATTTTAAGGCGGCAGGAGAGGGCTTTGTCATTGAGGAGATACTGCCGAGAAGTTCTGAACTCATCAGACCGCCGCTGGCTAACCTCGACCTGCTGGTGTTCGTTTCATCGACTGTTGAGCCGCGTCCGAACACTCTTCTGCTTGACAAGTTCATTGCCATTGCAGAGTTCAAGGGCATAAGACCTGTGGTGGTGTTCACGAAAGTGGATAAGCAGTCGGGGGCAGAACTGGCTGAGATATACCGCAGTGCCGGCATAGATGTATTTGAGTGCGATAATGTCACGGGTGAGGGCAGTGCTGAGGTCAAGGCGATGTTACAGGGCAAGCTGTCGGCTTTTACAGGCAATACCGGCGTTGGAAAGTCCTCACTGCTTAACAACATGTTCCCCGAACTGGAACTGGCGACAGGTGAGATAAGCAAAAAGCTGGGCAGGGGCAGGCATACTACCCGCCATGTACAGCTATATAAACTGGAGGGCGGCGGTTATATCGCTGACACACCCGGATTTTCGTCCTTTGACACTAACAGGTACGACATAATCTTCAAGGACAAGCTGGCGGGCTGTTTTGTGGAGTTTGCTGACTACACTGACAAGTGCCGCTTTCCCGATTGCAGTCACACTAAGGAAAAGGGCTGTGCAGTGATAGAGGCTGTCAAAGCGGGGGAGATACCGCAGTCACGTTTTGACAGCTATGTGCAGATGTACGAAGAAGCCAAACAGCTTAAAGAATGGGAGTACAAGAATGATTGAGCGCTGTGTTATTTTTGCCGGCGGCGATGCTGTCAGGGCGGAGAATGTTTCTGCTGAGGTCATAAACGGGGCGTTCGTCATATGTGCTGACAAGGGGCTGGCGCTGGCGGAAATTCTGGGCATAAAGGCTGACCTTGTGCTGGGCGATTTTGACTCGCTGAACTACAAGCCTGAGGGGGAGAACGTAAAAGTCTACCCCGCCGAGAAGGACGACACTGACCTTATGCTGGCTGTGAGAACAGCGCTGGGCATGGGGTACAGGGAGTTCTTCATATACGGCGCATGCGGCGGCAGACTGGATCACATGATCGGCAATATAGCATGCCTTGCGATGATAGCTGACAACGGCGGCAGAGGTGTTATAATCGGTGATGATGATATAGTTTCGATCTATGACAGCGGGTGTCACAAGATACCCTATAAAGAGGGATTTTCGCTGTCGCTGTTTGCCTATTCTGCCGAAGTTAAAGGGCTGACCATAAGGGGAACGAAGTACCTTGCTGAGAATGTCACCATGACTGATGCGGTGACGCTTGGGGTGTCAAATGAGATAACCGCCGACTTTGCCGAAGTGGAGTTCACAGATGGCAGACTGCTTGCGATACAGTCGCGGGTGAGGTAGTCACCAAATTTTCGGCTTCCGAATAGTATATACCGAGCCGTGTGAGAAACGCGCTGCAAGTCATTTGACGGGAGGTAATACTTATGAAGGTAGTTGTGGTGAAAAGTCCGAAAGTCTTGTCGGGCATACTGAGAATGATATTCGGCATTGACAAAGAGGACAGATAGATCATAGCAGATCTGCATTCAGCACTTGCAGACGCTTTTGGCGGCTGTTAGCACTGAATATCATGAAATTTATGACGTATAATATAAAACAGCACTGACTTCTCGCCAGTGCTGTTTTGCTTTATTTGTTCATATATTTCAGGTTTTTCTCGATAAGTTCACATCTCTGCTTTACGCAGTCCACCGACCTGAGCGGGTCGGACGGAGTGTTGAAGGTGTAGTCCACCAGCTTGTCTATGGTTGTGGCGGCTACATGTACTCTGGTATCGCTGGAAGCGTAGTAGATGTAGACCTCGCCTTTTTCGTTTACCACTGCGCCGTTTGTGAAGCAGACATTCGATACATCGCCCACCCTTTCACGACCGTGAGGAGCGATGAACACACCTGATGGTGCGGCTATCAGCTTTTTGGGGTCGTTGAGGTCGGTTGCAAAAACGTAGATTACATATCTAAGACCTGCCGCAGTGTTGCGAACGCCATGCGCGATATGTATCCAGCCCTTTTCAGTCTTGATGGGCACTGCGCCTGCGCCGTTTTTTGATTCGGTGATGGTGTGGTATATTCTGGGGGAAACCACCACTTCTTCGGTGCAGATGACGGGGTCGGTGATATCTTCACAAAGCCCGAAGCATACGCCTCCGCCCGAACCTGTTTCGATGAAATCGTCCTGAGGACGGGTGTAGAAAGCATACTTGCCATCAACAAATTCGGGGTGCAGAACAACGTTCCTCTGCTGGGGTGACTTTGATCTCAGGTTCGGCAGACGCTCCCAAGTTTTAAGGTCTTTAGTTCTGACGATGCCTGCCTGCGCAACAGCGGCAGAGAGGTCGTTCACCGACTTGTCCTTGCTCTCAGAACAGAAAACGCCGTATATCCAGCCGTCCTCGTGCTGCGTAAGGCGCATGTCGTAGACATTTGTTTCATCGGGTTCGGTATCGGGAAGCTGAACAGGGAAGTCCCAGAAACGGAAGCCCTCTGTGGGCGACTCGCTCTCAGCTACCGCGAAAAAGCTCTTCCTGTCGTTGCCCTCAACTCTTGCAACGAGGTAATATTTGCCGTTCATATATATTGCGCCCGAATTGAGCACTGCATTGATACCAAGTCTTTCCATGAAGTATGGATTTGAAGCGGGATCAAAGTCATAGCGCCATATCAGCGGGGCGTGTGCGGCGGTAAGTACGGGGTGTACATACCTGTCGTAGATACCGTTATAGCTGCCCGAAACCTTGTTCGGACGGGTTATGAGCGCCTCATATCGTGCGTTCTCTCTTGCGAAGTTAGTTTCAAAAATACTCATTGATGCACCTCATTCTTTGAATTTAACGTATGTGTCATAGTATAGCGCAAATTTTACGAAAATGCAAGGGGGCATTCTGCAAGCAATCGTTTACACCCGAAATTTTGGCAAATGCACAAATGAGGGTTGTTTTTAGCCCTCATTAAATATGATATATCACAACTTGTTTTATCGGTCGTGAGATATTGCAGAGTATCATTTTTTTAGGACGCATCGGCAGGTAACACGGCTGTAGCCGCTCCATGTGCAGGTGAACAGGGTCATATCCCAGTCTTTTTTTGCGCCTGCAAGCATACGGTCACCGTCCCAGCCGCTTATCAGTTCGGTATAGCTTATCTCGTAGGTGAATTTTCTGCCATTCAAGTCGGTGAATATTACTTCATCGCCCGATTTAAGTTCTTCTAAACTATCAAAGAATCCCGCGTAGTTGTGCGAGCAGATAATGAGGTCGCGTCCTGAGCGAGTGCCGCTGTACTGACATGGTGCAATGTTCATATCGTCATAGCTCCAACCGCGTATGACAGGGAACTCCTGACCCAGTGCGGGCATGGTTATCAGCCCGATGTATATCCTGCCGTCGATATCTACAGACGGCTCTATCTCTTCGGATATCGGGGCTTCTGACCGCGTGTCTTCTTCGGTTATGTCCTCGCGCTCAAACACCGCAAAGGGTGAGTCCTCCTGATTATCTTCCACAGGTTCCTGCGGTATCATATCTTCCAGCTGAACGAGGACTTTGTCCATCTCAGATTTGCTTTGGGCTTCGTGAAAGTGATTATACAAAGCAAGAAGCAATGCCGAAGCTATCAGCATTGCTCCCAGAACTATCATCACGCGCCCGATAATGTGTCTTTTAGCCATTACTTACGCTGTCCTTTAGTTTTCTTTTTTTCTGCTGAACCTGAAGCCCGCCGCCATCAGCAGCAGTCCTGCGCCTGCCATGACGGGTATCGGCCAGCGCAGCGAACCTGTCTGCGGCAGAGGAGTATTTGTTGTACCGCCGCCTGTTGTGCCTGTACCTGTGGTCGAAGCAGTGCTTTGTTTGCTGTCAGGTGTCTTTGAACTTGAAGAACTGCTGCCTGAATCTGAACTTTCCTCGCCTGTTATCTGACCGTTGTCGGAAGAATCCATTTCGGGAGTGCGGCTGCTCGCTTCTGACGTTGCTATCTCTTCACTGTTGTCGGAGTCTGTGTCGCCGCCTCTGCTTGAATCGGCAGGAGTATCGACCTCACTATCCTCCGAATCCTGACTGTCGATACCGCCGTGACCGTCAGAATAGGTATTCTCTATCCTGAAAGCATTTTCAGCTTCTTTGTAAACTACTGTGCAGTCATCGGGGACATTTACTTCTTTAACTGACCAGTCAGCTTTGCTGTTGCCTGTCCAGAAATACTGCCAGTTGTTGTCGGCGCTGAGGGTAACGACCTCTGCGACCTCGCCGTCACAGTATATCTCTACCTCAATGTTTTCAGGAATTGTGCGGTCGTCTGCATTTATCCAGACCTTTTCAACACCGTAGTCAGAGTCATCACTGCTTACGTCTTCTGCGGAGAATTTTGCATAGATGCTTATATTTCCGACCGCCAGTTCTTCATCAGTGAACTCTTTCAGCATCGGGGCAGGTGTGAATTTCTTGCTGTCTGCTATCACTTCACTGCCGACTACCAGATATACACCACTGCCGACACCTGTCAGAACGGCGTTGCCATTCTTGTCTGAAATGTTTTCCGATAACGCCGACAGCTTGTCGAGTCGGGCGTAGTTAGCAAGTGTATTTGCGGCGTTCTGCGCCTCAGATGTCGTACTGAGTTTGCTGAGGTCAACAGGGTAGCCCGCAAAATCACCTGTCAGCTTAATGGCAGCACCATCGCGCTCACCGACCTTGAAAAGTTGCCAGCGCACCCCTTCAACAGCTTTATCCTGCTGTTTCCCGATAATATTCAATTCAGCCTGAGCCGCCTTGACAGGAAGTGCAAAACAGCTTATCATACATAATACCATAGCCAGCACGCACAACAATGCGCCGCTTAGCTGCATCGCTTTTGCTTTTTGTTTGTTCATAATATACTGCTCCTTAATAATTAATGGGACAATGGTGTGTAAAAAATGTTAAAATCTGTGAAAAGATACTGTTTTATCGAGTTAATTATAACATTTATAGTGCGTTTTGTCAATGGCTTTTTATCTGATTTATCGAGTGAATTTACATTATATTTACAAACTGTTTTTCAAAGTACGCAGATACGCGGTATTCAATAGTTAAAATAATCAATCGAACAGAACAAATATGTAAATTATTTATGAATGACAAAAGCCGATGCTGAACACATCGGCTTTTAGTATGATCATTCGTTCTCAGAACCACAGCCCGTAGAAAGGTGAGTCGCTTGCTGAGTTCAGTCTTCTGGAATAGATGCGCAGGTCATTTGAACGTCTTGCATTGTCGATGGCGCCCAGCAGTTCAGAACTTTCGTGGGGTTTATCGACTATACTGCTGAGTGATGGCGATGCGCTGACAGTCATGACCTCATAGCGCTCGCTGGTCTTGCCCGTAAGTGTCATCGGGGGTTCTGACAGTGTGCTTATGGTCGAACCCTTTGCAAGGCTGATAGTGTAGCTGAACTCACGGAAACCGTAGAATTCGCCGCAGCCTGATACGACTGCCGTTGCCTTGCCCGCCACAAGATTGTTGTAGAACTTGACCGTATAATCGACATTTTTTTGCAGCTTTCTGCCGTCAAGATAAATGTTGAAGTCGGGTTCGATGCGTTTGCCGCTGTAGCGGTAAGCCCTGCCGATATCTGCTGTGCAGTCACTGAGGGGAGATCTGGTTCTAACCGATATGGTGCCCGAACTGCTCTCGGTATAGCTTCCGCCGATATCGAGAAGTGCATCTACTCTGTAGTCGAATTTTGTCTTTGATGGCAGCATCTCATCGATGTAGGCGGGGGTGTTTACCACTGCGACTTCTTCAAATTCGCCGTCGCTGTCAGATGCTCTTCTCTTGACAGAGTAGCCGTCAGAGCCTCCCTTGCTCAGCCACGAAAGCTGAACGTGGTCACCGTAGACACCGTCTGCGGTCAGTGCGGTTATGGGCATGGCGAGTATCTGCCCTGAGTATTTTGCGCTTGTATTGTTGGTGAAGTCGTTGTTGTCAACAAATGCACTTGCGCCTTCGTCAGCGGTGATGCCTGCGGTAACACAGCCGCTTATGGCATTGTTTATGACATTTATGCCCGCTGTATCGGATATCTTAACGCCGCTTTCCTCTGCGCCTGTGATGGTGTTGCCCTTTACCTCAGCCACTGAGCCGCCGCCTACAGATATACCGCTGTGTGCAGAACTCTGCACCGTGTTGCCTGTTATTTTTAGCTGAGCATTTTTGTCAGCAGCGATTCCGCAAGCCGCGCTGTTCATGCAGTTGTTGGAAGTCACGCTGTTAGCCGAACCGCCAACCACTGCGATAGAATGTCCGTTACTGCCTATAAGACTGTTGTTCTTGACAGAAACATCGGTGGAATACTTCACGTTCATCAGATTGTTCTCGTATATCGAGCCGTCAGTGACAGTGCCCAGCACGTTCGAGTTGACTATGACACCCGTCGCATCAGTCATCTGCAAAGCGGTGCCTGCGGTGGTGATGTTGTTTGAGTCTATCAGCACGCCCTCGACCTTGTAATCGTGGTCGGGGAAAGCAGTGTTCTGCACCAGCTTTCCGTAGAGGTTTATGCCAAAAGGCTTCGGGCATTCATCTGTCAGTACTGCCAGGATGCTGTTGCCTTTTATTATAGTATCCGAGAAGTCGTTTATCCTGTCGTACACGCCGTTGTAGCCTGCAACAGGGGCGTTGTAGCCTGAAACCTCCATATAAGTCATGTTTTTGAAGTCTATGCCGCTGCCTACACCGGTCATCGTGTTGTTCTCGATGGTGCATCTGCGGTAGTTCTCCATTATTATAGCAGAATCGTAGATGTTGCTGAAAGTATTGCCGCTTATGCTGAAATTGGTGTAGTACTCGCCTATCGTTGCCGAATGTGAGCCGATGCCGCGCATAAGGTCGTAGAAATCGTTGTTCTTGATGATGACATTGTCACATGGGGTGTCATCAAAGGGAGCGTAGCCTTCAAATAGGTTCTCATTATTCAGTATATCGAACTGTATGGCTTCCTTGTACTTTGGTCCATAGTATTCATGGAAACTGCACCCTTCCACTGTTACATTTTTAGTGCCGCCCAGTTCAAGCATGTGGCAGTTGAAGTTATCTTTGAAATCAACATTCTTCACCCAGAGGTCATGGAGGTGACCCATTCTTATAGTGGAGAATGCTTTGACATTGCCGCCGTTGGTGTTGCCGTCCAGCACACCGCCTTCAATGATGATGTTGTGCGCACCGTTGAAGCCGCCGTCATCGTTGTCGAGATAGTTCATTATCAGACAGCCGCCCTGAAAGTCCTTTCTGAGGGTGGCATCTTGCAGGTACAGCCATGTGTTTGAGTGAACATACAGACAGCTGCCTATACTGTAAGTACCCGCAGGTATTATTACTTTGACCTGCACTTTGTCGCTGGCATGGCTGCCTGCGTAGTCGAGGGCTTTCTGTATGGCAGCGGCAGAATTCTTGCTGCCTGTGCTGTCAGCCCCGAAATCGGTGACATCTATCGCCACAGCCGAACTGTAGCCGCTTATCGAAGCACCCGTTGCTGTCGAACCTGTTATTACGCTGTAATCATAGGCGTGTGCGGTCAATAAAAAATGCCCTGACGCAAGCAAGACTGCGGCACAGCATGCAGCAGCCCACTTTGAAAGGGCAGACACAAATCTTTTTGAGATCACCAAGCCTCTATCCTTTCGCTTATCTTCTCCAAAAAACTGTTTTTCTGCGGCGTTATATATTTTTATGCCGTCAGACGAATGAAAATTTTTACACAGATATATTATATCATCATACCTCAGATTTGTCAAGCATTTCGGGCTGTTATGACCTGTTTTCAGCTATTTGTCAGTGTTCTTTCACATAATGTATGAACTCTTCTTTATGGTCGAGAAGAAAGTACATCTCAGCCAAAGTGACGAACGACTCGGCGGGAGAACTGCCAAATTCTTCCGCCACAGCGTCGATGATATGCACAGTTTTGCCGTCAGACGCGATGATATATTGATTACCGTCAAGGAAAATGCCGACGCGCTTTGTGTCAGTGTTTAGCATATCACCGTATTTTAGCTTTTTTTCGGTGTCGTCAGCCGCAAGAAAACCTTTTATCAATGCTATGTCATCGCTGTCGCCCACATCTGCAAAAAGGAAGTCAGCCAGCTTTTCCGAGATACTTCTGCCGTATTTTTCCACGAATTCTTCAACAGTCATTTTATCACCCCACATCAATACAATTATATTACAGAAGCACCGTGATGTCAACATTATGCCAAAATTTCCACCAATACCGATATATACTGAACAGAATGACCAAGTTTTAAAAAATATAAAGTTTTTTTGGAAAAAGACTTGAAAAGTTCGGGCAAATGGTGTATAATAGATACAGAAATTTTTTCTAGGAGGTACAATACAATGGCAAATGTAAAAGTTGCAATTAATGGTTTTGGTCGTATCGGCCGTCTGGCTTTCAGACAGATGTTCGGTGCAGAGGGTTATGAGATCGTTGCTATCAACGACCTGACTAAGCCTTCTATGCTGGCTAACCTGCTGAAGTTCGACACCGCTCAGGGTGGTTACTGCGGCAGAATAGGTGAGAACACTCACACTGTTTCCGCTGATGATGAGGCTAACACCATCACTGTTGACGGCAAGACCCTGCAGATCTACGCTAAGGCTAACGCTGCTGAGCTGCCTTGGGGCGAGCTGGGTGTTGACGTTGTTCTGGAGTGCACAGGTTTCTACTGCTCTAAGGCTAAGAGCCAGGCTCACATCGATGCCGGCGCTAAGAAGGTAGTTATCTCTGCTCCTGCAGGCAACGATCTGCCTACTATCGTTTTCTCTGTTAACGAGAAGACCCTGACTAAGGATGACAAGATCATCTCTGCTGCATCCTGCACCACTAACTGCCTGGCACCTATGGCTAAGGCTCTGAACGACTATGCTCCTATCCAGAGCGGTATCATGAGCACTATCCACGCTTACACCGGCGATCAGATGATCCTCGATGGTCCTCACAGAAAGGGCGATATGAGAAGAGCTAGAGCAGGCGCTGCTAACATCGTTCCTAACAGCACCGGTGCTGCTAAGGCTATCGGTCTGGTTATCCCTGAGCTGAACGGCAAGCTGATCGGTTCTGCACAGAGAGTTCCTGTTCCTACAGGTTCTACCACTATCCTGACCGCAGTTGTTAAGAAGGCTGATGTTACTGTTGACGGTATCAACGCTGCTATGAAGGCTGCTGCTTCCGAGAGCTTCGGTTACAACACCGATCCTATCGTTTCTTCTGACGTTATCGGCATGAGATTTGGTTCTCTGTTCGATGCTACTCAGACTATGGTTTCTAAGATCGCTGATGATCTGTTCGAGGTTCAGGTTGTTTCTTGGTACGACAACGAGAACTCCTACACTTCTCAGATGGTTAGAACTATCAAGTACTTTGCAGAACTGGGCTAATCCCAAATAATTGCAACAAATATTTATCCCCCGAAGTTTTGTGCTTCGGGGGATATTTGTGTGAAAGTGAAATATTTCTTATTTTATTTACTTGAAATTATCACATTTATGTGTAATAATTATGTCTGTTGAAACCGATTGCCATATAAATAAACGGTTTTTCGGTGAAAAAAGACAAAACGTTACACAAAGAAAGGACGATAACTATGTTAAACAGTAAGGAAAATTTAAAGAGGATCTCGGTGGGTTTGGCGGCTATGATGCTGGCACTGACTATGGCGGGCTGTTCTTCGGCTGAGTCCGGGGACGCTGACAAGGCTGACAGCAAGGCTTCTGCGGCGGCTGAGAATTCTGAAAAGGAAGAAGAGAGCAAGGCTGAGGAAGCTGAGGATTCCAAAGAAGAAAATGAAGAGCAGAAGGAGGACGCTGAAAGCAGTGAGGCTGCTGTTACCACAGCACCCGGTGATATCGATCTTGACTCGATGATAGCCAGCATAGAAGCTGATATCCCGCAGGTGACTGCTTTCTCCGGTATCGACATTGGCGGCTCTAAGCCGGAGGCTGACAGTTCTGCTTCTGCAAGCGCTGATACTTCTTCGGCTGCTGAGGCTGTCACCACTACAACTACAATGCCCGAAGCCAATGCCCCTGTCACCGCTGACCTGAAAAGCAATCAGCAGCTTGTGTTTGACGGTATGATATACGACAACACCAATATCCTTGACTCTGCTATAACACCTCCATCGGGCTGGACTGATCAGGGCTTCTCGAACAAGGATTATCAGAATCCGCTCTACCCGAATGTTTCAATAGTTGAATCTGACGGAGTCGTACAGTTTGTAAGAACGAGGAATGAAGGCGGTGCGCTGCCCGAACTGCAGCTGTACAAGGGACTTACATGGGGTGCGACTGCAAGCGATGTCAAGGCAGCTTATGGTGAGCCTGTCCATGAGGGTTCCGGCGAACAGTACGGCACAACTTTCACCACCCTGTATTACAAAGACAGCAATGACTACCTGATAATATACAGTGTATCAGATGATTGGGGGCTGTTTGACGTTTCGTGTCAGGGTAAATACTAAGTACAAAAAAAGGCACTCCAAAATATGGAGTGCCTTTTTTTGTACAATTAATATCGTGTTTTTGAAACCCGATTAATAAAATAAATATAAGTTAAAACATAGATTGTATTAATTAACAAATTATGCGAGTGGATTTTGTGTAATCTGTTTGTGACTTGGCTAATAAATTATGATTTTTTATGCAGCTGATGTGTCAAGAACTTGACATTATAATGACAGTTTTCAGGCGTGGTCGTGGTTCCGATGATGATAGCTGAATAACTTATATTTCGGGTTTTGGAGTGTTTTTTTCTTGTTGTTATAATAGAAGATTCACTCTAATAATTCGCGAAGCTAATTGTGAATATTCCATAATTCAAAAAGAGAATTATTTGATATAATCAATAATTGATATAGGTCAACTTTTTGTGCGCTTTCGACTTTGCCAACGCTTTCAACAAGTATATTTTAGTGAAAATGCGACAAATATATTCGCATTTATATGCGGCATATCATATCGTATATGACCATAAGTGATGGTTGACAAATATCAGAACTTGTGATATTATTGTCATGAAAGTTCAAATATTGATATCCACCATATCCATTATGTTATCGTTTACGCCCCGCCCGCCGAATGTTTTTCTGGCATTCGGCGGGAAAGTAAACGACAGATCGCTGATCATGTGATCTGTATATTCGGTATGTTTATTTTAACTTTTATGCGCATGGAGTTTGAATAAAGAAATTATTCATAGGAGGATCTAAAAATGAGATCAAAGACAAATAAAAGACTGGCGGCTGTCGTAATGACTTGCGCTATGGCTATTTCTGCTGTTACAGCTATCAGCGCTAACGCAAAGAGCCTGAAGGACAGCTTCTCCAGCGGTACATCCGTAAACTTCAGCTCCAGCTGCTGGTGGAGTAGTGATAAAGATTACTGGACTAAGTCTTGCTGGGCAAGCACCAGTGGTTACTATAAGTATCATTATGTAAGAGCAATGGTCGGTACGGTTGATAATGCGTGGGCTGATACCGGCAGATGCTATTCTTATGGTAACATCAAGCGTACTGCTACAACTGATCCGCTGCTTTGCAGTGGCTGGAGCTGGGAATTCCCTACAGGTCACGCTTACTACGGCAACTGATCTGTACATAGACAACTAAGTTCCGACTTAATTTAGTCAAATAACATTAACTTTGAGGGGGTCTTGAAATACAGATCTCCTCTTTAGTTAATGATATATCTATTCATAAAATGATAATATTCAAGGAGCATTTATGCACAAGATCAGATATACTACAATACTGTTGCTCGCTGTATTCTGCATCATTCCGATAGTTTCTATCCTGATGATACATCATCTGACACTGACTGACACGTTAAATAAGATGGGCTCAGGGGCGCTGGGTAAGTCGTCTTTGGTCATCAAAGTCGATGGTTATGACAATACCGATGACCTGACTGATGCTTTGTCAGCTATAAAGGGCAATAGTGCCATTTATTCTGATGTAACCGATGAAAATGGTACTGTAAGATACATGTTTTTTAACAGGAACTATATCAATCTGCCAATGAAAGAAGGCAGGTTTTTCAAGGCATCGGACTTCACAAAAGATAATGCTGTATGCGTTGTGGGCAAGGGCAGATCCGATGAGATCTATGAAAAAGACGGTGATAAGTTCTTCGCGCTGGATGGCAGGGAATACTGTGTCATTGGTGTGCTGGGATATGAGAGCGACACTGTGCTTGATGACTATATTTTTGTGAACATGCTTTCTGCTGAACTGAGCGGTTCGGGTATTTTCACTTTTGACTTTTTCGATATCGAAGATCCCGAAGAACGCGCCAATGAACTGATCGAATATTATTCGGACAAAGGTATCCGGGCTGAGATATGTTCGCAAGCCGCATCTTTCTCCGAGAGCGTTATGCCGCAGGTATTCAGTGCGAGATGGTTTATCTGTCTTCTGGCAGCTTGTTTCTTGTGTCTGCTGCTTATCTCGGTTCGCTGGGTAGAAAAGCAGAAAAGGGAACTTGCAATACATCGGCTGGTGGGTGCATCGAAAAAGAACATAGCTATGCTGATAGTATTAAAATATCTGGCGGTATTTGCGGTTTCTTTTGCAGTGGGATTTGTTTACTGTAATGTCATTTATCCTGCATACTTTTCATCGCTCATTACGGGATATATAATATGTGCTGTGTTTATAGTATTATTCCTTATATGGTCTGTATTCTATATCCTGCGCACTCCCATCGAGGAGGTGATACAGTGAATAGTTTCACCATTAAAAATGGTGTCAGAATACTGCGCAGACACCTTTTCCAGACTGTTGTAATGACTCTGCTGGCGTTCTTCTGTCTTTATATTCTTGGTGCGGCGATAGGTGCTAAGGAAACAAGTCATAAGGCAGAAAAGAAATTCACTGAAACTTATGGTGAGATGACGCTTTACGATACTTCCGAATTTCTTGCCGATAGTGTGTACTATGGTTATCGCAATGAAAACGGAAGGGAGAATTTTGATAAGCTGCATTCCTTTCTTGAGAAACTTGAAAATAACGATGAATTTGACTTTGTATCACTTTCAAATCAGTTTGTGGAGATAACAAGTCAGCCTGTAGATGAACAATTTTTATACGGATACGAAGATGGCAATGCCGCTGAACCTCAGCCCGGTCCCGAAGGGGAAACGATGTATGAAACAAAATCCTTGCAGGTATCCTCAAAGTTTTTTGATGTCTTTAGTGTTTCCATATCTGACGGCAGGGGATTTGAAGAAAGTGACTATATGCTGAATGATGAGAGAGAGGTACCTGTTCTGTTGGGGTCTGCATATAAAGATACTTTCAGTATCGGTGATACCTTTGAGGGATATTATTTATGTGAAAAACTCACATACCATGTTATCGGATTTGTGGGTGACGATTCGTTCTTTCTTGATAAATCAAACAATAAAATGACTTCTTGCGAACGCTATATAATACTGCCTGCGCTGTATTCAGATAAAGCAGATGAACTTGCAAGAAATCTTCTGCTTGACCATGTGTTCGGTTTTGTAAATTCATCTAAGGGATATGAAGTGACAAAGCAGATGTATGATGATATTCGCACAGAAGCGGGTATCGGCAACTGGAATATTATTCTCTATTATAAAGGTGCATTGACTTCAGAAAGTATGCTTGAAACCTATTCGGCAATGACCAAAGAAGTGTCAAAGCAGTTCGGGCTGATAGTGGTCATAATGCTGTGTTTTTCGAGTATGGTGAATATAATATCGCTTTGCAGTATGCTGAGAGAGAATTTCCGGACATTCGGCGTTGAGATGCTTTGCGGTGCTTCTTTGAAGAATATAATAGCTGAAAGTTCGGCTTCTGTTATGACGATAATGCTTACGAGCGATATCACAGCTTCGTTCTTATTATTTGCTATGGGATATTCGTTGAGATCGGTATTGCTGGTACAGCTTGCTGTGGCAGGCATAATTGTCTTCTCATGCGTGATATGCGGCATCTATATTAAACATATGAACCTGAATACCTATATTGGAGGCAAAGAGTAATGATAAGTTTAAATAACATTTCGGTGAGTTATGGCAAAAAAGATGCCAGGACCGATGCTCTGAAAAATATCGACCTCACCATAGACAAAGGCGAATTTGTCACCATATCGGGCAAGAGCGGCTGTGGAAAGACTACACTGCTGAATGTTCTGGGCGGTATAATAACCCCAGATTCGGGAAGCTATCTATTTCAGGGCGAAGATGTCAGCAAATTCTCTGATAACAAGATATCTCTTTTCAGAAACAAGTGCATCGGATTTGTGGTACAGCATTTTGCACTTATCAATGACAGGACGGTTTACGATAATATAACTCTGCCATTAAAGTACAGAAAAAAGGATAGTTCAGTTAATGGCGAGAAAATTGACAGCGTACTTGATGAACTTGGCATTCTTGAAAAAAAGAGCAAGTATCCTTTTCAGCTGTCGGGCGGTGAGAAGCAGAGAGTCGCGATCGCAAGGTGTATAATCTCTAACACCGAAGTTATACTTGCTGACGAACCAACAGGTGCGCTTGATGAGGAAACAGGTCACAAGATAATGGATATCCTTAAAAAACTCAATGAAAAAGGCAAGACAATAATCATGGTCACACATGATATAGAGTTGTCAAAGGCAGGCTCAAGAAGGATAATTATGAAAGACGGTAAGATCGTTGATATCATTGATCCAACATAAGTTCTGTCGGCGGCACGATAAACACCTCCACCCAAAACTGCCCACAGCCCCGATCATTTACGGTGCTGTGGGCAGTTTGCTTTTGTATTGACATAAGGTATGTTTTGTGATAAGATAAAACCAGAGAGGTTAAGAATCTTTGAAAAGAACTGAAAGGAGAAGTTAAAAATGAGTACGATAAAAGTTAAGGGCGAGGCATCTTCGGAATATACTGTTGACTGTTTTAAGATCACTTTTTCGGTAAATGCGGTCTTGAAGACATCGGGTGAGGCTGTTGAAATGGGAAAAAAGCGGACAGAGCAGCTTTTGCAGACCATGAATGATGAACTCGGAATCAAGCCCGAAGATCTGGTTTTCAATGATGAACGTGTTTCTCATTCAGCATACCAAAAGGAAGAATATTCCTATCACAAAAGCATGGTACTAAGGATCTGTTCGGATCTGAAAGTGGTCGAAAAAATAGCCGAACTTATGGGGAATATGTCTGATATAGGTTATAATATCGAAGCAGAGTTGAGTGATGAGGATGAAAAGGCTAAGATAGTCCTGAAAAGCGCCATAGAAGATTCAAGGCACAAGGCAGAGCTGATAGCATCGGCGCTGGGTAAAAAGCTGGTCGGCGCGGAAGAGGTAAATTACGAATACACAAGCGATAGAAGTCAGTTCAGCGCTGAGCCGTACAGAGGTGTCGCTTCGCCTGTCATGGAAAATCTGGCAAGTCGGCTAAAGAATCCTGTGAAGACTATTAAAAAGTCCGTCGATATCATCTGGAATGTGGAATAGCAAAAGAGCTGTCCGCTCCGCATGGGAGCAGACAGCTCTTATCTTTTCAGACAATTAATTATATCATTGTTGTCAAAACGTTGCCATGATAAATGGCTGATAACGTTTTTGGGGCGTGGTTATGCCATATTTTTCGGGACGTTTATTATTCCCACTCAATAGTAGCAGGCGGTTTGGTAGTAATATCATAGCAAACGCGGTTGATATTTTTTACCTCGTTAACTATGCGGCGGGACGCTGCTTCAAGTACCTCGTAGGGTATACGGCTGAACTCGGCGGTCATGAAATCTGTGGTTTCTACCGCACGCAGAGCCAGTGTGTAATCGTAGGTGCGGAAATCGCCCATAACACCTACCGAACGGTTGTTGGTCAGCACTGCGAAATACTGGTTGATACTCCTGTCAAGACCTGCCTTTGCTATTTCCTCACGGAATATCAAGTCGGCGTCCTGAAGTATCTCCAGCTTGTCATCGGTTATCTCACCGATTATCCTTATTGCAAGACCGGGACCCGGGAACGGCTGACGCCATACCAGCGTTTCGCTAAGACCCAATTCCTGACCCAGCTTTCTTGTTTCGTCCTTGAAAAGCATTCTCAGCGGCTCGATTATTTCCTTGAAATCAACATAATCGGGCAGACCGCCGACATTGTGATGGCTCTTGATGACTGCCGCATCACCTGCACCGCTCTCTATCACATCGGGGTAGATGGTGCCCTGCGCCAGAAAGTCCACATGACCTATCTTCTTTGCCTCAGCCTCAAAGACTCTGATGAATTCCTCACCGATGGTCTTGCGCTTTGTTTCGGGGTCGGAAACGCCTCTCAGCTTAGACATGAACTGCTCTTTTGCATTAACTCTTACAAAATTTATATCCCAGTCCTTGAAAGCCGCCTCGACTTCATCGCCCTCGTTTTTGCGCATGAAACCGTGGTCAACAAAAATGCAGGTAAGCTGTCTGCCGACCGCTTTAGAAAGCAGAGCCGCCAGCACCGAACTGTCAACGCCGCCCGACAGCGCCAGCAGTACTTTGCCGTCACCGACTTTTTCGCGTATATCCTTTATAGCTTTTTCAGCGTAGTTCTCCATAGTCCAGTCGCCTGTACAGCCGCATACATCTTTGAGGAAACTGCCCAGCATCTTCACGCCGAACTGTGTGTGATTGACCTCAGGGTGGAACTGCACCGCATAAAGGCGCTTCTCTTCATTGTACATAGCCGCGCAGGGGCAGTTTGCGGTGTGAGCCGCTACCTTGAAGCCCTCAGGCACCTTTGAAATGAAGTCAGTGTGGCTCATCCAGCTGACAGCTTTTGAGGGTATCTCAGCATCAGCAAACAGAGCGCAGTTCTTGTCGTAATCAGTTTCGGTCTTGCCGTATTCTGAAACTGTACATGTTTCGACCTTGCCGCCCAGAACATGTGCCATAAGCTGAGAACCGTAGCATATGCCCAGCACAGGTATGCCCAGTTCAAAGATCTCTTTGGGGACGCTGGGAGCGTTATCGCCGTAAACGCTCTGGGGACCGCCCGTAAAGATTATGCCTTTGGGCGAGAGCTTTTTTATTTCATCTATGCCTATCTTGTTATACGCCTTGACTTCGCAGTAAACGTTGCATTCGCGCACACGCCTTGCAATCAGCTGATTGTACTGTCCGCCGAAATCGAGTATGAGAACATATTCGTTGGTCATAGTGCAAACCTCTTTCCTGAAAAAATATACAATATTATAACATATTCGCGTTATCTTTGCAAGAGTAATAATGTTAACTTTTTTACTGTTCGATACAACAAAGCAAAAAGCCCACCTGTATCTGCTGCGCTGATAAAGAAGTTTTACGCCATAGTATTTCTGATGTAAGGTCAGAAGTACTATGGCGTTTATATTGACAATGCAACGATGTTGTGCTATAATTGTTACTGACAAAAATCGGAATTTAGGAGATGGTTTTGTGGTGCTTTTGGTTGTTGATACGCAAAAAGCGATCATAAACAACAGACTGTATCAGTTTGAGCTGTTTGTTTCCAATGTGAAGAAGCTGATTGATACTGCCCGGAAGAATCATGTTGAAGTCATTTACGTAAGACATGATGACGGTTCAGACAGCGAGCTGACAAGAGGAAAGGATGGCTACGAAATATATGCTGATTTTGCCCCTGCTGACAATGAGGCTATTTTCGATAAATACGTAAACAGTGCTTTTATCAATACCGGCCTGTCAGATTATTTGAAGCGAAAAAATGAAAAAAGCATTGTGATTATCGGACTGCAAACAGAGTATTGCATTGATGCCACGATTAAAAGCGGATTTGAACACGGCTTTGAAATGATTGTGCCTGAAAACACGAACAGTACATTTGATAATCGGTTCATGGATTCTGAAATGACATACAAGTACTACAATGAATTCATATGGAATGGAAGATATGCCAAGTGCATTTCATTTGATGAAGCAATCGGCTTGATGATGGATGAGAAATCCTGACTGATCTGCATAACCGGACAGGCACAGTGCCCGGAACGCCTTGCGCAGGGGCGATTGTACTGCCTGATAGTAAACATATCACCAACGCCAACTACACAAATTCTGATTTAACTGAACAGGAAAAAATACGATGCCCCGAAGAGCTTTAAAACGCTTCGGGGCAAAACTTCTATATGGGTATCCGTCCTAAGGTGAACTTTTCGCAGTTTGATCAGTTTTCTTCGTTGACCACAGGAGGTATCTCACCATCGTTGGGAGAACCGTCTTCGTTAACACTGCCGACATCTTCGGTCATGCCGAAGATCCGCCAGTAGCCGCCCGTCTTTCCGACATAGAGGTACAGCTTCGCCTGATCGTTGCCTTTCAAGCCTCTGAAATCAGCATTCACGACCATCTCGTAGACTTCGCTGAGTCGCGGTGCTGAACCGTACTGTGCCTTGTAATCGCTCATGTCGTAATCATCTGCATTCAGCTGTGTTTCGTTGCCCAGTTTGATGTTTATGCTGTAACCCTCGCCGTATTCCTCAGTAAAGTCCTGATAGAGGGCTTTCATGTAGTCTTTTTTTGACAAGCCCGATGCCGTCCTGTCTTCTTCGTAATCGCGCTTTATCTCTTTAGGAAAGCACTTTACGAATTTGTCGAAATCTCCCTCACTGATGGCGGAAAAATACTGCCCCACCACTTCCTCACGGGTGTTTGAGAATATCGCCCCCGACCGATACAATGCCAGCACTATGACAGTAACCGCCGCTATAGCAACAACTATCAGAAAATGCTGACGCGCCTTTGGGTCTACTCGTTTTTCTGTCACCTCTGTGCTTTCTTCCTTAGCCCATTTTGCCAGCAGCTTTTTGTCTTCGGCTGTCTGCATTCGTTCGGGCTTTCGCCTTGCGGCATTGCGGTATTTTTTTGCAGACTTCGATACCCCCGCAGGCTTACCGTAGCCGCATTTGTCACAGTAGTCACCGCTGTAGTAGTTTCCGCATGACTTACATATCTTACCCATAAACTTTCCTCACAAATATCCTTACTGAAATTTTTTGACTGCTCCATAAAAAGATGCAGTCCATCAAAACATGAAAAGGGGAGTCATCACTTTTGAGTGTCCCTCTCAGCCTTGATTATCGATCTCTTGTTTTTCTTGCGTGCATACAGCAGAGCATCGGCATGGCTCAGCAGTTCACAGACTTCGACAGTGCCGCCGCATCTGAACGGATAAACGCCGACACTTGGGTGAACATAATATTCCTTTTCACTGCCGTCACGCATGTTGAATTTCTCGGTCATCTCTTCGATGTGCTTTCTTATCGCTGACGCATCAGTGCCCTCTTCAGCCAGTGCGCATACCACAAATTCATCGCCGCCTATTCGTCCGATGACCTCATTGTTGGTGAATGCCGCAGAAAGTATCTTAGATATCCCCCTTAAGGCGAAATCTCCGTCCTCATGACCAAAACGGTCGTTTATTGTCTTAAGACTGTCAAGGTCAGCGAATATCATCACCGCAGCTTTGCCCTCATTCTCTTCGGCGCGTATCAGCTTTCTTACCTCTTCAAAAAATCCTCGTCTGTTGTAGCAGCAGGTAAGTTCCTCCAGCTTTGACAGTTCGCCAAGCAGTTCATTGTTTTCGCGTATCTCGATAAGGCTTGCTTGCAGCTGTTTCTGTATCTTAGTCTGCTGCTTCATCAGCGAGATTATTTTCAGTGCTGCACAAAGTTGAACAGTTATCGATTGCAGAAAGCTGAAATATTCATGTTCAAGTTCACATATCAGCAGACCGTAATGCTCTTCATTGGTGAACAGCGGCATGCAGACCATAGTGTATCGCCTGTCAGCAGGGAAGTACGGGTTCGAGAATATTTCTTTCGGCGAGATCATCTGTTTGTCAGCAGGCAGCAGCTGAGGTCCGCACATGTTGTGGTAGGCTTTCAGCATCATCTTTTCGGGAAATTTCCAGACATCGTGCTTGGTGTTGACTATCTGCGGCTCATACACATAAAGGTAGCTTGACTTTACATGCAGCATAGTCAGTTTGTCTATCACCGAGCGATACGCTTCATCATCGTAGGCATCGAAGATCAGCATATCTTTAGTCATCGAATTTGTCTGCCATGTCATGAAATAGTTGTTGCTCAGCTTTTCGTGGCAGACCGAATCGTTCAGTTCTGATATCATCTTGTACAGCCTTACGAAAATACTGTTGAGCTGGAACTGTCCTGTCTGTGTGTCGATGCACCCCGCCAGTGACGAATGTATATATTCCATCACCGAATACAACGTTTCAAGGTCGGTATAGTCGAAGAAATGCACATCTATTATCTGTTCCAGCATGTCAAATATCACATATGGGTCGTAGCCTTTTTCCTGTCGTATCATGTCTGCACAGCGGGCTATCTCGACTATCATTGCCGCGAAATCTCTGCGATAATTCTGCGAACCGCTGCTCAGGCGGTACCTGTTGAATATCATCCTGCTTATCTCTTCGGCATGATCCGCTATTTTCATCGGATCAGCTTCAAGCCCTACTATGCCGAGTTTCGTATTGTTTGAGCAGCCGCAGGAGTTTCTCACTATCATCGAACTTGAAAGCGTGTCCCGTTGGATCTCACCATCGTTTATATAGTTGACAGCTTCTATCAGCGCGTTGTAGCCAAGTTCGGTGGAATCCATTGCAACTGTGGTCAGGTGCGGTGTCAGGTCGGTGGCTGCGGGGTCATCATCAAAGCCTGTGACAAGTATGTCCTTGCCGGGCTTGATGCCTCTCTGTTCCATAGCCTGATAACCGCCTATCGCCATCTGGTCGTTTGAGAAGACTATGGCATCAAGGTCAGGGCATCTGTCAAGCAGTTCACCCACTTCTTCCACTACATATTTTGAAAAATTGCCGTAAGCCACTCGATTTTCGTCATACTCTATACCATATTCGGAAATGACCTGCTTGTACACATCAAAACGCTCGATGGCATCATCGCTTGTCACCGGACCGCTCACGAAACCTATTTTGCGGCAGTTATGTGTTTCTATCAGATGCTCTATCACCTGCCTGAGCCCTGTGCGGTTATCCACCGATATGCAGGGATATCCATCTATCTGCGAGGTAAGTGTGATTATGGGCACATTGCCGAACTGTTTGAGAAACGCTTTTCTGCGTTCCTTGTCCAGATGGCTGCCTATGGTGCCGATAAGCACCAGCAGCGCGTCAAATCCATCGTCTTTAGCAAGTTCAAAGAGAGTGTTGTACTGATATTCGTATTCGGTTCTTATTTTATCTGCATAGACAGCATCGATATAGCGTCCGGGCAAAATGACAAGATCGATGTCGTGCTGTTTGGCTGCTATCATTGCGCCCTCGCATACAGCATCATCGAAGTCATCTTCCAGATGACTTACCAGCATGCCTATCCTTATCCTGTGTCTGTTGTTGGGACCATTGCTCATATGTATTCACTCCGATCTCATTCGTTGATACGTATGCTTCTTGTGCCTCCGCTGAAATTCAGCTTGCCGTCACGGCAGCCGAGCGCGAAACCTTTGCCTGTCATGAAGTTTATGTCTATTTCCGAGTCGTCAATGTCAACAGTGCCCGCACCCTCGCAGTCACCGATGCCTGTTATCACGCTGCCCTCACATGTGAGGTGTATAGAAGAGCGGCTGATACTGCAATCAGCCTGACTGCCGTTTGAGCCGATGTTGATTATTGATTTGCCCTTTATTTCAGTATTCAGCTCGCAGAACTTTATATCAATGATAGCCTTGCCGATTTCACGCGAACCCACAGCGCACATGCTATTGCCGCCTGCGTTTATTTCCAGCTTCACGTTCCTTATACTTATGTCAGTATCACCTTTGAAAGAACCCACTGCCACAAAGTTCGACGAAGCTGCCCAGACTGACATGTAGCACTCGTTGATGGTTATTTTCGCCTTTTCGTCCACGCTGCCCACGCCAATGCTGTAAGCACCCGAACAGCTTATCACAATATGTCCCGCCTTGAACGTTATGCCGTCGGGACTGTCACACCTGCCGCCGCCGATGCCTACGCAGTTGTCGCCGCAGGTGGTTATGTTCAGGTCATCGGTCATGTATGATGTTATTTTGCCGTAGGTCAGGTCATACTCGTTGCCGATGCCGTAGCAGCTGACACTCTCCGGCAGAATGGTCAGCTTGCCCGCACCTTCCAGGATAAGTTCTGTGTTGCCCGGTACAAGTATCCCGCCGCGTATCAGTTTGTTCTCACCGTGTACCGCCAGACGCAGTCTGCTGCCGTTGCCCAGCGATATCGCGGGTTTGTCAAGTTCTGCTTCTATGCTGATATTGCGTATGGTCAGCTTGCAGTCGGTGTCCTCACGTATAGTGATGGGCATTATAACTGATGGCATCTCAGCGCCGCCCTTTATTTCCACATCACTGCCGCTGATGTATATTCCCGTATATTTTTCGCGAACCAGCGCAGCAAGGTCTATCACCAGATGTTCTTCGCCGTCTGCATGGAATATCTTGTCAGCACTGCCCTGAACATCAAGATGATACCTGATTATCTCGCTGCGTATCTTCTCACTTATCTCATTTATGAAGAACGGCTTTGGTCTTGATATGTAAAAGCCCTGAAACAGGTCAGCGTGCATCGCTGAAAGCACCTGCATTTCCTCCGCAGTTTCCACACCCTCAGCCAGCACCATGAAGCCGTTCGAGTGCATCATGTCTATCAGCTGTGAAACTATGCTCCTCAGCTTCATATTAGTGTCTATCCCCGATATCAGCGAGTGATCGAGTTTGATATAGCGCGGGTCGTACCTTATAAGCCTTGAAGTGTTCGAGTAACCTGTACCGTAGTCGTCTATCGCCATCTCGACCTTGTGTGTCCTCAGTCTGTTTATGAGAAAATCCAGATTTTCGTCAGAAGTATCAGTTTGCTCTGTCAGTTCGATGACTACTTTTTCCATAAGTTCACCGTAAACGCTCAGCAGCCTTGTCCAGTCATCTTCAGAAAGAAAGCTGGAGGGTATGGCGTTTATGAACAGCTTGCGCTTTTTGAAAAAGTTCTGGTTGCGGCTCAGCTGGAAAAGCACGTTGAACATTGTGGCATGTTCGATATCGTACAGCCTGTCGTACTTAGCTGCCATGTCGATTATCTGCAAAGGACTCAGCCCGTACTTGCGGTCGGTGCGCATAAGGGCTTCATATGCGTATATGCTGCCGTCAATGGCGCTGACGATGGGCTGAAAATGGTACATAAACGAATTTTCTTCCAGCACATGGAAAAAATTCTGCACCTTGCGGTAGTCGTTCTTTTGCAGTTCGTATATGGCACTTGAAAAACTGCTTATTGTGCCAACGCCCGCACTGACAGCTTCATACAGCGCGAACGAAGCATAGTGGAACTCTTTTACAGCCGCCTGTTCGCGTCCGTCAAATGACACATAGCCGCCTGTAAATGTCAGCGAATGGCTTTTGCTTATCACCACACCGAATTCATCAGTGATGACACAGTCACGCACTGCCTGCTGTAACCTGTCAGCAAACTCTTGCGGCTCTTTAACGCCGTTTTTCACGAACACCCAGTATTTCAGACCTGAATGATATGCCAGCACTGCGCCTTCGGGACAGGCTTTGTCGATGGCTTCGAGCGCACTTTTTATAAATGCGCGTTCATCTCTGCCGCTGTCGGCACGTTCAATTAGCATGAGCATCAGGAACGCATCACTGCCCGCATCACTCATTTTCTCCACCAGCCTGTTCTGGCTTATCAGCGGGAAGACTTCTTCCATATCACGCGGCACCGAAGTTTCATGCTTTATAACGAAACCTGCGGTGCAGTTATTCTCTTCATCACGCGGCAGTATCACGACTTTTGCAGGCGATGCCGAATCATCGGGCGCAGATGCGCATTCAAGCACATTCATCAGCCCCTCATAGCCAAGTCCCGAATTGTCCATACCCAGCAGAAGCAGTGCATTGTCATCGATATAATATTCATGACTGTCATGCCACAGCACAAAAGCACCCACGCAGTCTGATGACCGCATAAGTTCTCCCCAAAGTGTGCCAAATAATTTTTCGACAAGTTCCCGACCTTTTTCGTTCATAATAATCCCTCTTTGCCATATATCGGCATAATAAACATCTATAACACCATTATATATTATAACAAATCTGCGCTTAACTGTCAACTGTTTTCGGTCAATATTTACAAGTTTTAGCTTGTGCTGACACATTTTCAAAACAAAAAGCCGCAGTCGGAATGACTGCGGCACAGTTTATGATATTTTAGCAAAGATTTCCCTGTAGTATGGGAGCATTGTTTCATTAAGAATAAAGACCCTGCCATTTTCATTCCTAAAATCAAAACAATCTATCCTGCCTTTCTCAACATCGATATAACATTCATTGTTATCATATTTTAATTTTGGAATATCATCTCTGTGCTCTGCCTTATCTTGGCAGAATTCTCCGCAAAGAGGGATATCTAACGCTTTGGTTTGTGCGTTTGTCAGCGTTGAAGTCATTTTGTCATTGCTCCACTCGGTTTCTCCGCTTTTTACAGATAATCTCAGCAATGAAACTTTTTGTGATGAATACTCCATGTGCATATTGTCATCTGCTTTTATGTCGATTATCTCAGCATCGCAGTAATTTCCACCGCCGGACATTGAGTATATGACCAGTGTAGTATGCCCGGCTTTTTTTGCTTTAAGCTGATAGAGTGCTTTTATCTGTGTGGCAGTGAAAAAGCCCTTTGAAAGTCTTTCAGTGTTTGTTATCTCAACGGCATCATCACCGTAAAATGCTGTTTCCCAGTGTGAACCTGCCGAAAATGTGCCTGTATCTGTTACTATCTCCATACCGTCTTTTGTGACCTGCGTCTTTGTATTATTGAATATTGCTCCTCTGACTGCCATTGAAATAATAAACACAGTGACTAACAGCAAAACAAATCCTAAAGGTATAATAATAAAAATAAGTGCAAGCAGTTTGAAAATATTCATTTTTTTCTTAGCCATGCTATCGCCTCCCATGTATCATATACGTTTTGGCAGAGCGATTTTTATGGTGTAAAACTGCATAAATATTAGTTCGGAAATTTGTATATTATTCTCGCTTAGGTAAAATGTGTCACGCTCACATAAGCATGCCAACAAAAAAGCCACAGTCCGCGAGAATTCGTGGAAACTGTGACTTTTATCAATATATCAGATTTACTGCGCCGCTGCAGGAACAGGTTTTGCACTCAGTCGGCGCTCAGCTTTGCGTATCATGAAACCGTACAGTATGCTAAGCAGAAGTGCCGCCGCCGCCCATGCTATGGGGGAAGCGAATACCGCCGCGTTGAAACCGTATCTGGATATGAAACCGAACGCTACCACACAACGCGCAACAAGTTCCATACAGCCCGCAAGCATCGTCACTGCCGAGAAGCCCAGCCCCTGCAGAAGACTTCTGAACAAAAACAGCACGCCAAGCACAGGGTAGAACAAACATGTCACTCTAAGGAAATGGCGCATGTTCTCAAGAATCAGCAGGTAGTCTTCCGAGTCTTTCTTTATGAATATCTGTGCCAGCACATCACCGAAGAAGAATACGAACACGCCTATCAGCACAGCGTAGATGACCTCAGCCGCCAGCACCTCACGCGCACCCTTGTGTATGCGGTCAAATCTGCCTGCACCGAGATTCTGCCCGCCGAATGTGGCTATCGTAACACCGAGAGTATCCATCGGCTGTGCGATGAAGTTCTGTATCTTCTGACCCGCCGCCATCGCCGCAACGCTGTTCGCGCCCAGCTTGTTGACGGCAGTCTGTAATATTATCGAACCGACCGCAGTTATCGAGAACTGGAAAGCCATCGGCATGCCGATAGTGAAGATGTTCACCATCAGTCTGCCGTCTATCTTCTTTTCATCTGCTTCCATCGAGATGACCGCAACGTTGCGTATCATGTGCCTTAAGCATAGCAGTCCTGCTATCAGCTGAGATGCGATGGTCGCTATCGCCGCACCTGCGACACCCAGTTTGAAGCCGACTATCAGTGCGATATCGAGAATAACGTTCAGCACCGATGATATCAGCAGATACCGCAGGGGAGTCTTGCTGTCGCCCAGTGCCCTCAGCACGCTGCACAGCAGGTTATAGAAGATGGTAACGGGTATCCCCAGAAATATCACGAACAGGTAGTTGTAAGCGTGACTGAAAAGTTCATCGGGAGTGCTCATTATTTTCAGCAGGTCGCCTGCCAGCACAGTAGTCACTGATGTCAGCACCAGCGCTATGATGCCTGCCAGTATCACCGCGTTGTATAATGTCTTTCGCATGCCCTTGTAGTCCTCAGCACCGAAGCGCTGTGCTATAGGTATCGAGAAACCGCTGCACATGCCCACAGCTGTTCCTATAACAAGAAACATCACCGAGCCGACCAGCCCGACGGCTGAGAACGCTTCAACGCCCACATACTGTCCGACTATTATTGAATCGACCATATTGTAAAGCTGCTGGAACAGACTTCCCGCAGTCATGGGCAGGCAGAAAGTCAGGATGTTTTTTAATGTGCTGCCCTTTGTCATATCTGTTGTCATATTCATCGCCTCCGTTTTAGCATTTCATATTATAGCAGAAAGCCCAAACGAATGCAACAGAAAATACGAAAAAACATTTACAAACATTTCGCTGCATTTAGCCGCCGATGTAGGCGTTTTTGCGGTAACAACACATAGTCTGCAACGAAAATTCATATTTTTTTCGTAAATTATCGAAAACGTAAATATGATATTGTGATATGCTAATCATCTTCTGAGTGCTTTTGTGCCTAAAATCTTTGCATTGAATGATAGTTTAGGTAAAAACAATGCTGTGAAAAGTAAAAGGCTGCCGATCTGAGCCGACAGCCTTATGAAAGTTATATTACAGCCAGAATACCAATATGCCTACCAGCAGACCTACCAGCGCTATGAAACCGAATACCTTGAACATGGATACCGAAAAATTCTTATCAGACTCCTTGCGCTTAACATATTCTTTAATAGCATCTTCATGATACTCACGCTTAAGGGTACTGCCGACAGTCGGGTTGAGCATGTCGCTGATGTTGATGTTTTTGTACTTAGCCTTTATAGCATCAGCAGCATGGGCTTCATCAAATCTTTTGTAGCCGTAAGCCGAGTCGAGATTTGAACTGTCAGCCTTTTTAAGGTCGATGTCGTCCATAGTAACATCGGGACCTTTTTTCTCACTGGTACCGCCGCCGTTGAGGAATACATGGGTAGTGTCAACTTCCTTCATCATCTTGCTGGAACGGTTTGAACGCAGCAGCTTGATGAGTGTATCGGTGTACAGCTCGTCCTCGATCTCCTGCTCTTCAAGCAGCTGATCTGTGGTGGTTTCTGTCATCGAGTCAACTTCATTTATAAGGTGTGTCAGTGAGCGGTTGCTTACCTCACGCTCTTCTTCAATGACCTCTTCCTCAACTGCACGCCTTGAACCTGTCGGTGCAGTGAACTGCATCTCGACACGCTCTTCGGCTATGTCATCACCTGTGCCGTCAAGACCTGTCAGGTTGACCTGCTTGCGCTTTGTGCCTGTTGCGACACTGCCCTCGTCGATCATAGCCTTTACGCCGCTGCCCGAAGCTGCGAACGGGTCAATAGCTTCCAGTGTCCGCTCACCGACATTTGCGGTGGGAAGGTCGTTATTATCAGGTACGTGATATGATACGGGACCCATTTTTTCTTTGGGCTTGCTGTATTCATCGGGCTTGGCATTTATAGTGAACTTATCCATCAGACCTTCGTCAGAAGGTATATCGAATACGCCCGGAGTACCTGTTTTGGCAGCAGGCTGAGGCTTTGCAGTGTTTACAACAGGTCTTCTTCTCGGCTGAAGACCGTCTATAGCTTCAACGTGCTTTACAGGCATCTCAACTTCTTCTTCGATCAGCGATACCTTGTTGCCGGAAGAAGATGAAGAACTGCTATGGGAGCCGCCCTTATTTGCTGAAGAAGCTGCTGCCTGAGCAGCAAGAGCATCATCGATAAGGCTGACTCTGTTCTCACCTTTTGGCTTGTGTGTCTGTACGGGAACTGACAGATCCATAATATCCTGCGGTGCCTGCTGAACAGGTGTCTGCTGAACGGGCTGAGGTATCTGCTGCTGCGCAGCAGGTCTTGCAGCGGGTCTTACAGTAGGCTTGGGTGCTTCCTCACTTATGATTGCATCAGTACTGATAGCAGAAGCAGAAGCCACAAATGTGTGCTGCTCTTCGGTCTTTGCAGCTGTAGCACCTGCGACCTCTCTCGAAGCGATCCTCAGCTTTGAGCCTGTTCCGTTCGCCTGACCGACACTCGGCATATTGTAAGCCTTGTTGACATCTATCTTTGCAGCCTGAAGTATCTGTGTGGCGGAGGTACATCTCATTGAACCTCTTACCATCTCTTTCAGCGGCAGAAGGATTATGTCTTTAAAAGTAGTATGCAGTTCAGCAAGCAGCTGGTCGCCGTTTGAAGCCATCACCGAAGCAGGGAAACGGTTGTCGAACAGCCTTTTCCACTCGCTCTGCGGTGAACCTATCAGCTTGTCTATGTACTTTGCCAGCAGTACCCAGAGATGGGGCTGCTCAAAACTGCGGTCATTGGTTATCAGCCACATGTAGCATCTGAGAAATGCGTCATAGCAGGTGACATTCTGCAGGTTCAGCTGAACATCGTTCTCGTTGAGCGACTGTGAGAAAACGCCGTCTGAAAAAGCAAAGCAGCGATAGCCGTTGCTGGCGAGCTTTGCATAAGCCGTCCTCAGTGTGAGGTCATCTCTCTTGAATGGCGGCAGGGCGTTCTGAAAATCAAAATCAGTGGTATAACCCTCTGCGCCGCCCATAGAAAGCAGCTTTTTGTAGGTGGCTGTCAGCTCATCATCTTCTGCGGTAACAGGTAGACCCAGTATCCTGAAAGGATTGCAGGCGAACAGCTCATTAGCGGTAACTCCAAGTTTCTGGTTTGCCATAAAAACTCCCCCTTATGGTAAATTGTAAAAAATATCTTGATAAAAATTTAAACGGTTAAAATATTATACATTTTCCCCGCATACCAATAGTCAAATACTTTACCAAAACAATTATATCAAATATTTGCGCATTATATATCGATAATTATAAAACGTTTTGTGAACTCGCTGTTAATATAGGTGAATTTAACTAAAAACTCCTCCGAAATTTATCTCAATTCCCCTACAAAAAGTATTTGCATTTTTGTGCAAAATATTGTATAATTAGAACGTATAGATGATTTGTGCATTTTTGGATATCTGCGCCGTCTGTCTGAGGGCAGATGACAATTATCTGTTATTCTTATTTTAGGGGGAAAATATAATGGGTCTTTTCAGTAATAAAAAGAAGCCCGCTGCACCTGCTGCAGCGCCCGCGCCTAAGCCCGTCAATCCTGATGATATCTGGAACACTCCATCACCGAAACGCAAGCAGACCGTGACTATCAAGGAGTCGAAGTATGATGAACCTCTGCCTGAGAAGCTGGAGGTAGAGTCTGTAGACCCGGAGATGATAAAGACAAAGATGGCTCAGCTTGAAGCTGAACTGGCTGAGAAGAAGAACCAGCCTGTCAAGACACATGCTGACTATGGTACCAGTACAGTCGCAGCAGAAGAGATAATCGATGCGCAGAGCGAGTATGAGAAACTCTATGAAGTTGAGCATGAGAGGTATATCAAGTCCCATCAGGAGGATATTAGTGCTGCCAAAGCTGACGGCATGGCTGCAAAGATGGAGGCTATGTATGCAGAGCATGAAGCTAAGGTAGCTGAAGTCGAGAATACAGATTTCAAGTTCAGTGAGGTAGGTCAGGCTGAGGTGGATAAGAAAATGGTCGATCTGCCATATGCGAAGAAGCCTGAGGATTATCCGGAATATAAGGATATCGCTGCTGTTGCATCTGAACCCGATCAGGCTGATCTCGATAAACTGGGCGTTATCGACCACAGTGAGGATCCCGACAACATAGGTGATGTTGACGAGGAACTGCTTGCGAGAAAAGTCGAGGAATTCGAGGCAAAGTACGGTGACCGCAAGAAGGCGTGATACCGTTTAGCTTATATGGATAGTTATAGTTTGGGAGCGGATCACTTTGAATATCAACACAGACAATCCTATTATAAAATATTCTGATGTGGGGAAGGTCTTTCCCTATGATAAGCTGTTTTACGCAACAGTTAACGATTATATACTTGAATACAAGAACGCACGTCTTGATAAGCTGACCGACCACGATGCTTCTGTATGCCTTGCAAGGATAATCAGGCGCATGGAGGTAAACGGTGTGCCTGTACAGCAGTTTTTCAAGGAAGAACTTGACGCATGGACAGATGTAGCCAACTACACTAGAGTACTTCGCCTTTGTGACCTGATGGCGAGGGATATTTTCTGCTGCTTTGATAAGAACAGGTATGATGATGACGGCAATTTTGCAAAGGTCAACAGGTTTTACTGTGTCAATACCGATGGCAACAGAGATTTCTTCACGCTGGACGAAAAGGTGAAGTCGGGTCTGTTCAAAAAGAAGCGTTCACCCGAAAGCGAGTATTTTATGGATCTGCAAAAGCGCTATGATGCAGGTCTTCTCCCCAAAACGAAGGAAGAAGAGCGCAAACTTTACGGCGAAGGCTGATAAAAGATTTGAGAGGAAAGATTAAAATGGTTAAAATAGAAATGGAAAACGGTAAGGAGATACTTATCGAACTTTATCCCGATGTGGCACCCATCACTGTAGCAAACTTTGAGAAACTGGTAGGTCAGGGCTTCTATGACGGTCTGATCTTCCACAGAGTTATCAAGGGCTTTATGATACAGGGCGGTGATCCCGAAGGCACAGGCATGGGCGGTGCTAAAGAAAAGATCAAGGGCGAGTTCAGATCGAACGGCGTTGCCAATGACCTTAAGCACACCAGAGGTGTTATCTCAATGGCAAGGTCGATGATGCCAAACTCCGCAAGTTCGCAGTTCTTCATCATGCACGAAGATGCACCTCACCTTGACGGCGACTATGCTGCTTTCGGCAAGGTAGTAAAGGGTATCGATGTCGTTGATGAGATAGCTTCGGTGAAGGTCGATTTCAATGATAAGCCCCTTGAACCTCAGGTAATGAAGAAAGTCACCATTGTAGACTGATATGATAAGTTCACTGCATCTGCCTTTGTATTGCAATAATACAGAGGCTTTTGCGGTGTATGCCCAAAAATAAGATTTCGGGAGTGGTTAAGATGAATTTTAAAAGACCTGCTGCGGTCATTGCCGCTGCGCTGACGGTCTTTGCAGCAGCGCCAAAGGCTTTTGCTGCATATGATTACGGGTACGATCAGGGCTACGACTACAACTATAATTACGATTATAACTACGATTACAATAACGGCTACGACTATGGCTATGATAATGGTTATGGATACGATAACGGTTACGGCTATGACAACGGCTATGGTTATGAAGAGTGGGGCGATACGACAACTACTACCGCACCTGTTCCCGAATTTGACCCCGCACAGTCTGCGGGGAATGAGGTCACCAGCATGCAGAACAAGACTACTACTCTGGTGCCCGATAAGCCGACTTCTGCACCGTCAAGGGTGTACCTCCAGCCCGGTCAGTTCGATGAAAACGATATTATACCCGTCGAGCTTAAGATAGAAGCTGATAACGCGGTTTCCAATGCACTGATATCAGTTTCTTTCGATACTGAACTTTTTCAGCTGGTCAGTACAGAACTTAATGAGGAAGCAGGCGGCAAGGCTGCCGAGAACAGCTTCAACGGCAAGTATGTTTTCAATTATACCAATGATGCGGGCAGCAAGTACAAGGGTACTTACGCTACACTGAATTTCAGGATGCTGGATAAGAGCATGGTGTCATCGACGATATTCCTGTTGGTCACAACGCTTGATAACAAGACGGGTATACCGATATCATATACCGCCGATAACGGTATAATCACAAATCCAAATTCTCCCGAATATCAGAATTCCGAAACGGAAGCGCCCAAACTCAACAAGCAGCTGACTCTGCTTAAAAGCAAGGGTCAGGCTCAGCCCGCTGAACTGGGTCTTGAAGCGTTCAGGAACATCGTTGTGGCTGATACCGATGTAGTCAGCTATGAGGACGGTGTGATCAAGATACTCTCGGCAGGTCAGACTACTTTTGATGTGGTATTTGAGAACAACGATCTGGAAACTTACGATGTGATCGTTATGGACGATACCATCGTGACCGATGTTGAGGATACTGCTGCAAATGTCACAAGGGAACAGCCTGCCGATAACAGCAAGCGCAACCTATTCATAATAATTGCGGTGGCTGTGGCACTGGTGGTGCTGGTGGTCGAGTATCTCGTTATCATGAAGCCTGTCAGCAAGCGCAGCAAAAAGCTGGCAGAGGCAGAGGCTTTCTTTGAGAATGAGAGCAGGGAAGACGGCGGCGAAGAAGACGAAGAGATGCGTGCTGAATTGCAGAAAGCGTTCGCTGTACGCGATGCCCGCCGCAAAGCTGCACAGGGCGATGAGTCCGATGAACAGCAGGAAGATGCTGAGGTCGGAGAAGATACCGATAAGGAATAAAAGCAATATGATTTTTGGCTGCGTAGTCGGTACTGCGCAGCCTTTTTGTTTGAGGTGTTTATATGAAGAAGATACTGGTGCTTGAAGATGACGAGAATATAAGGCTGGGGCTGTGTCATATACTGCGTGCGAAGGGTTTTGAAGCTGTACCTGCTGAAAATATCTCTGAGGCGAGTGAACTTTTTGGCGGCTGTTCGCTCTGCCTTTTGGATGTCATGCTGCCCGATGGAAGCGGTGTGGACTTTTGTCGGGAAATACGCAAGTCCAGCGATGTGCCTGTGATATTCCTTACCTGTGTCGATGACAGCGGAAGAATAGCAGGTGCGCTTGACAGCGGCGGAGATGACTATGTAGTCAAGCCATTTGACACTGTGGTGCTCATATCCCGCATCAACGCGGCTTTGCGAAGGTGCGGCAGTGCAGAAGAGCCATCTGCCGAACTTGAACTCACTGCTATCGAGCGTGGATTGCTGGATTATTTCAGAATAAATAAAAACCGCATACTCACCCGCGAACAGATACTTGCAAGGCTGTGGGACTCGCGGGGCGAATATGTCAATGACAACACACTTTCGGTGCGTATCAACCGTTTGCGTGCAAAACTGGAAAAAAACGGCAGATGCGGCAGGATAGTCACGGTAAAGGGGGTCGGATATAAGTGGGAAGAGCAGTAGTCACCCTTTCAAACCGCACATCAAGGGTGTTTTTGTGGCTGGGGATATTGATGACCGTGATATCACTTGTAGGTTCGTACCTTCTGCATGAGTATTCGGGAAGGAAAGCCGCCGAAGCTGAAGTCAGCTACCGCCTTTCGCTGGCGGGTCAGCTTTATGATATGGGAATGTCAGAAGATAAGATAGCTGAACTTGTTTCTTCACCCGCCGATGAAAGCTATACCGCCAGAGGTGAGGAGATACTGGCGGGCTACGGTTATTTTTCGGGAATGACTGTAGGCGGCGAGTATGTTATTTATTCGCATCTCGCCAACGATATCTTATCAGCTTTGCTGACTGCCGTGTGCTTTTTTGCAGGCTTCTGCTGTATACACGCTGTTTTTATTGATATCCGCAGGCTGACAGCACAGCTTGAGCATGAAGAGAAGATAGTCTTTTCAGACGAACATGACATCGGTCTGCTGGGCGAAGCGATACTTTCACTCAGGCAGAAGTCAGAACATCTGCTGAAACAGCTGGGCGATGAAAAGCAGTACCTCGCTGATTACCTCGATGACTTTTCGCACCAGATAAAGACCCCATGCACAGGTCTTAAGCTGAATAATGAGATACTTCTGTCAGCACCAATGCCATTTGAAGAGCAGAAGGATTATCTTATGCGCGACAAAAAGTGCATCGATCGGATCTCGCGGCTGGTTTCGGCATCACTAAAGCTGGCAAGGCTTGAAGCGGGTGCGGTGGAATACCATTTCGAGGAAAATGATATAAGCGAGATAGCCGCAGATGCAGTCGCCCAGCTTACAGCCATAGCCGCTGAGAACAATGCTGAGATGATAAACGAAGTGAAACGCGGTACTCGCCTTTACTGTGACAGATTGTGGCTGTGTGAAGCTGTCACCAATCTTATTAAAAATGCCGCCGAGCATTCAAACGGTGGCCATGTGAGGATATATTCCGACTGCGACCCGATGACTGTTCGCATATTCATCGAAGACAACGGCTGTGGTATATCCGAAGAGGAACTGCCAAATGTGTTCAGGCGCTTCTGGTCAAAGTCGGGGGCAGTGAACTCAAATTCGGTGGGGATAGGCATGTCGGTCGCAAAGAAGATAGTCGAGGATATGGGCGGCAGACTATATATTGAGAGTGAACTTAATAAAGGCACTAAAATAAAGTTAGAATTTTTGCGTACTGTAACTTTACTGTAAGATTGGTATGCTATCATTACAGTAAAGGAGGGACGGATATGGATAAAGAGATAATAATATCAGCCGAAGACCTTGTAAAGACCTTTGGCGGCAAGAACAATAAAGTTGTTGCAGTTGACGGTGTTTCGCTGAAAGTACACAAGGGTGAAATGGTTGCTGTAACAGGTGCATCGGGAAGCGGAAAATCCACTTTGCTCAATTTGCTGGGCGGACTTGACAAACCTGACAGCGGTACGATAACAGCTGTGGGTGAAGACCTCACCGCCATAAAAGACAGTCAGCTTGCTGAGTACAGGCGGCGCAAATCGGGATTCGTTTTTCAGTTTTACAATCTGATACCTGTGCTGAATGTTGAGGAGAACATCTGCCTGCCCGTACACCTTGACGGCAAGAATGTCAAAAAGCAGGAGCTTGATGAACTGCTGGCACTTCTCGGACTTAACGATCGGCGCTACCACTTTGCAGGTCAGCTTTCAGGCGGTCAGCAGCAGAGGGTATCGATAGGCAGGGCAGTTATAAACAAGCCGCCGTGTATATTTGCCGATGAGCCTACTGGCAACCTTGACAGCAAGAATTCCCGCGAGATAATCGCGCTGTTCAAGGAGATAATCAAGACCTACAACACAGCTGTCGTGCTGGTCACCCATGACGGCAGCATCGCTGAGGAAGCCGACAGAGTTATAACGATGTCAGACGGAAAGATAATAAACGAAAGGGTGAGGTCATTTTGAATAAACTCTTTCTGATAACATGGCGCTGGCTTTTGCGTGACAAGCGTCGTACTGCTCTGACTTTTGCGAGCATCGTGCTGGCGGTCTACCTTATCAGCTTTGTGGGATTTTATATGAGCACTGCGCTGACAACATACCACGCAGCTGTCGAATACCATGAGCCGCATCATGCTTCGCTGAGTCTTAAGAACATCGAACAGGCGAAAAAGCTGGATAACAATGTTTCGTGGGAAAGTCATCTTACCAAAATAAGTCCTGATGGTTTTATGATATCTGATTTTGCACATGATCATGTGTCTTCAAGTGAAAGTCTTTTCCCGTTGATCACTATAAACGGCAAAAGTATATTCGAGGATAAGCACGACTTACAGGCTGTTATGATAAGCGGCGATGTCAAAGAACTCACACCGGAGCAAGAATACAGTCTTGACGGCGAGATGCCGAAACATGCGGGCGAAGTAGCTGTAAGCAAGGAGTTTGCCGGCAAGTACGGTGATGTCGGTATCGGTGATACGCTGACCATAAAGTATGATACTTGCAAGGGTACTCTGTACTACGCAAAGACAGATGAGAATAACCAACTGATAATGGACAGTGATGGAGGACTTATCTACTGTGAGGACAAGCTGGGCTTGAAGCTCAGACAGCTGTATGGTGCCATACAGTATGACAGCTATGAACTCGTCAGATTATTCAACAAACTCTATTCCGTTGAGAACGGCAGTGATAAGCCTGTAAAGTCAGTGTTCAGTTATAACAATTATGAGTTCCCGCCTGCGTATGCCGTCCTTTCGGACGAATGTACCGAGAGTTTTGAGTACACAGCTAAGGTCACTGGGATAATAAGCAGTTCAATGGCAGATATAGCATTCAGCATCGATGACAACGAGATAATGCCATATTTTAAAGATAGTCCTGTCGATTATACTGTGCGCGTCAAAAAAGGTCTTGATGCTGAACAGTGCTGCAAGAAAGCTCTGAAAACATTCGGACTTGATAATGATGATAATACCAACCTCTATGTTAATTCCGAATTGCTTATACTTGAGGGCAGACAGCTGGAATACGTTGCAAACATAGGTCCTGTATTTGCTGTTGCGGCGATAATAATGGGCATATTCGTATTCCTTTCAAGGCTGATAATCAACAATGCTTTTGAGATAAGTGCCGCCTACCGTACCGAACAGTACGGCGCATTAAAGACCATAGGTGCTTCTGACAAGCAGATATTCACGATGATAATGTTTGAGTGCGGACTGTATCTTCTGACCGCACTGCCGCTGGGCTTTTTGATCGCGTTGGCGGTGGGCAGGATCCTGCTGGCGAAAGTGCGGGATATTGGTTTGTATGATCTGATTTTCGGTGAGGCTGCCAATGACAGCTTTTTCAAATTTGAACTTTCACCGTTCGTCATGGTCATAACAATCCTTGTGGCGGCTTTTTCGATATTCTTCTCTTCATATGCAGATGCGATGCGCGTGCGCAGAATGCCGCCTATCCAGTCGGTGGGCTACGGTCAGAAAAAGCGTGCAAAGACAAAGAAGTCGCGCTGGTTTTCAAGAAGACTGCTGGGTTATCCGCGTGGTTTTGCGATAAAGTGCATATCCAAGCAGAAGGTGCGCTTTGCGGTAACGCTGACAGCATCGGTTATGAGCGGCATCTTCATAATGACTTTTGCCTGCTTAGTGGAAACCTACAGTAACAGACATACAGATACCATAGACCGCTGCTGCGATATCTCAGCATCACATTGGGACAGTGATTTTACGCTGGAAAGTGTCAAGAAAGACTATGAGGAACTTAAAGCATCGGGCTATTTTGAAGAAATAATACCAAATATAGTTATCAGTATCGGCAGCTATAAAAGCGCGTATGATGACAATACACTGACTGATCCAAACGAGAAATGCTATTCAGATAAGTATTTAGAGTATTACAATGACCCTGATCATTTTGTTTATTCTCGCTATGTGATGAATGTCAGCTTCATCACCCGTGAGAGCTTTGAAAAACATATACACACCGATATGACTTACGATGAATTCCTGAAAAGCGGCAAGCCACTTGTATGCAACACAGTTTCGGCACAGTGCTATGGCGATATTGAACTTAACATGCTTAAGGAAAAGTACAATTTCAATGAATGCTATCAGGGCATTTACGGTATAACCTATGCTGTGCTTGACTTTGATATGTTCAAAGAAAATACAGATGAACTTGTATTCAAAGGTGAACTGATAGATTACAATGATGACAAAACTGACACAATAAAACATGAATACACCGAAAATGTCAGGATAGGCGGTTTTTACACCACCGATCAGCCGGATTTTATGTTTTCGGGTGGTGGAATTCAGGCAATAATGCCCTATGAACTTGCGGGCGAGGATATTTTTGAATTCCAGAAAATAGAGTTAAAAGACCACACACCGATAAGCAGACGCTTTTACTACAATGGCGCAGATTACTATATAAAAGATGGCTGTGCAAATGATGCGATATCGCTTATTTACAAGTATTATGACTCTGAGGACGATAGTATAGAAGACTTCGTTGAAAACAATGAATACAGAGAGAAGATAGGTGAGGTCATCAAGGTCGCGATAGGCGGCTTTGCAGTATCGCTGGCAGCTGTGGTGCTGCTGAGTATTTTCAGCACGATGCGTGCGAATGTCATAAACCGCCGCCGTGATTTCTCGATGATGCGAAGCTGCGGCATGTCGCTTAAGCAGGTACGCAAGTCGCTGTTCTTTGAGGCTCGTATATACGCATTCATCACAACGCTGATAAGTTCGGTGATCGGTATAGTAGTGGCGCTGTTCATCTACTACGCATTCTTTGAGTCGGGTGAATTCGGCTCTGAAATGATGTACACACTTATGCCGAAATTCCCCTGGCAGGTATCTGTGGGCATATACATTACCATAATGATCGTGATGGCGGCGGCATTCGTACCCGCACTTGTAACCATGAAAAAGGAGAACATAGCAGAGGAGATAAGAACGGATATTTGATAGATCAGAAGACAACAAAGCAAAAGCGTATCCTGTGTTATTTAAAACGGATACCCATATAGAAATAATGCCCCGAAGCATGTCAAAAGTGCTTCGGGGCATCGCATTTTGTATGGGTGCTATATAGATCAGAAGTTATATCAGAATACCATATTCAATTTCTTCGCAGACTTCTGACCAAAATGTACTTGCTAGATCATCTCGAAATGCACTTTGATCAAGTTTGAGAAGTTCATTCCGAAAAATATTTGCAAGTGTTATAAATTGTGATCCATCTTGATCATCTTTAACCTCAAATGTACTTGTTTCAATAAATCTTTCAAATAATAAAAGCTCTTTTACAAAAACATCAACGTTTTCTGCGATATAACAGACATCACTGTTATAAAGTATATCCCAATTTGGTTGTGTATTGTTCCCCCGCCTTCGGCGGGGGAAAGATATACGCCAAGAACCTTAAGTTCTGTATAGCCGCTGTTTTCGTGGTGTGTCAGCGGGATAACCACATTAATAATTATAGCACTACCTTGCTTTTATGTCAATAAAAATGCCACAGTTATCCTATATCAGCACCGCAAGTAAGATACAGGGGGTATGTTTGGGTCATATCATACAAGTGCTTATCTTATGAATTGTATAACATGCCTATTTTTCGTGAATGTGTTGAGTTTTCGGGCGGAATAAGCGATTATATTACAGGGAGGTGCAAAGCATATGCGAAGAAACGATCCCGCTATACAAGATCTTGAAATGACAATGAGTAAATACAAACGTACCGTTTACGGCATAGCTGTCACACAGCTGAACAACAGGCATGAAGCTGATGATGTATTTCAGGAGGTCTTCCTGCTGTATTTCAGCAAGCGCCCTGTTTTTCAGACCGAAGAGCAGAAGCGTGCATGGCTGATAAGGGCGACAGTCAACAAATGCAGGCAGTACAATTTCGGCAAATGGAATCTGCATGTTGACCGCACTGCCGAGCCTGAAATATCTGCCGAATTTGAAAGTCAGGCTGACAAAGAACTTTATGCCGCAGTAAAAGAACTTCCGCCAAAACTGCGCGAAGCTGTGTATCTGCACTGGTTCATCGGCATGAATGTCGGTGAAACGGCTGATATACTGGGCGTAAGGGCGAATACAGTCAGCATGCGGCTGGCTAAGGCGAAGAAACTTCTGCAAAAAAGACTGGAGGAAGAAATATGAAGCGTGAGAGATTTGAGCGGATAGAAAGACAGTTCGCACCAAGCGATGAACTTGTAGAGCAGGTACTCGCAAAGGCAGAAAAACTCTCTGCGGGTGAGGTGACAGAAAAGCCGATGGAAGGAGGAATATTTATGAAAAATAGCATTATCAGGAAAAACCGTACTATACCGATAGTCACCGCAGCGGCATCACTGGTGCTGGTATTCGGCGGGGCAGCGTGCTTTGGCAAAATGGGAACGGAGAAACCCGAAGTAAGCCCGCATGAAAATGCGTCTGAAAGCATGACAGTCACCCAGAAACAGGAAGAACAGGCGGAGAATAAGGAGAAAGAAAGCACAGCAAATAAGACAGAAAGCAAGCAGGCATCGTCATCGGCAGAAGAGCCAAAAGATGAGAGCGAAACCAAATCACGGGAGTGGGTATTCCTTACGGAAGAGGGCAAAGATGAGGCATGGCACCCCGATGCAGGCGAGGACGGCAGTGCAGAAGCGGCAGTGCGTAATATCGACGCTGAGGTGTATACTAACTTTGAGCTGGACGGCAGAGACTACCACTATGTTACAGGCAAAGGCGAAAATTATAGCGAACTTTATGAGGACTATACTTTTAACAGGAACATACCCAACGATTCTTACATCGGTGAATACCTGGCGCATATCGACATGCTGCCCTGGTTCGGTGATGCCGAACTCACTAAGGGCGCAGAGGTCTATTCACTGAGGAATATAGACAGCGATCATCTGCTGGCAGTTAAGTTTGACGGTTCTGAACTTTATTATCTTTATGCGGCTGACAGCTTTGCCGCAGACCGCTTTGAAAGTTTCACGGAAGCCGTTCAGCTGAGGGCTGTGACTTTCGGCGGAGAGTGCGTAAACCGCAGTCAGACATATCATGCGAGCCGCGAACAGTACCTTATGATAGATGACAGCACAGAGTTCAACGAGCTTGTGTTCTCGCTCAGCGGCGAACTTGTTTCACAGCCAACAGGTGAAATGGCGTGGCAGACATTCCTTGATGTACCGCTTTTCGGCGGCAGTCTGAGTTTCAAGTGGTATGCCGACGGATATGTTACAGTTAACGCATTTGGCAACGAAGCCACCTACAATATCGGTGCGGATGCCGCAGGTCAGATAATAGATCATATCAGCGCGAATGGTCATACCATCTGATAAAAAACGCCCGTTTTCTGTATGGGCATCGCTGATATAGAAGTTTTACGCCATAGTACTTCTGATCCAAAGTCAGAAGTACTATGGCGTTTCTGTTGACAGACCTTCAATACTGTGTTATAATTGTTACTGACAAAAAATCGGAATTAAGAGGAGTATTCTATGGATAAAGATAAAGTGAGAGTCATTAAAATAAGTAAAGACGCGCTGTTTGAATATATTTATGAAAATTTTATTGCAAAACAAGATGAGTATTTAGATGTTGATAAGACTGAAGTATCAAATTATTTTGATATTGATTATGAGAATGGACATTTTATTTTCTGCGCAATAAAATTTGAAGATGAGGATGGAAATTTTCTTTCTATGCCTGCTGAGATCAACTTACAAAAACTTATGAAAATTATTCCGGATACAACAGATTCAATGCTGTCTCCTACCTCAAAATATTATAAGGAATACACTAAAGACGAATTAGCTGAATTGTCAAAATTATGATTTATCTTAACACCCGAATAAAAAAATGCCCCGAAGCACGATAAAGTGCTTCGGGGCAAAACTTCAATATGGGTATCCGTCATATGGAACGGGCTTTGCGCTTCACGAAAAAATCAGGAAAAAGAATGATAAGTAAAATGTCAGATTTTGGACTTGACAAATCAGGAAAAATGTTGTAAAATAAACTAAATGCTATGATGGAATGAAGTAGCCGTTGAAACAACTTCCAGAGAGCCTGCGGGTGGTGTGAGCGGGCAGTGTACAGCGGTGAAGTTACCTTCCTGAGCAGTCTGCCTGAAATATTTCAGTAGGGTGTGACCGTTTTGCCGCGTTAAGGTCAAAGAGGTCGGTGTTTGCCGATAAACTGAGGTGGTACCGCGTTAAGCGTTAGCTGTTGACGCCCTCAGAGGACTTTGTGTCTTCTGAGGGCTTTTATATTTTTATGTGCGAGGTGTCATTTGCATGAACAGTGTCAGACTTGTCAAAGCCGTCCGTGAAGATGCAGAACTTCTGCATGGGCTTCAGCGCGATGCTTTTATGCCGCTGTATGAACGATACCGCGATGACGATACCAGTCCCGCGCTTGAAAGTACAGAAATCGTTGCCCGCAAGATAGCTGACTCGGATTTTTTCATCATATATATTGATGATGTTCCGTCAGGCGGTGTGCGGGTAAGGCGTTCGCGGAATGATGGTGAGAATGTCTGTCGGATAAGTCCGATATTTCTTATGCCTGCGTGCTGTGACATGGGTATGGGCACAACTGTTATGGAAATGCTGTTTGATATGTATGCTGATGCTGACAAATGGTCGCTTGCGACTATCGCGCAAGATAAAAGGAACTGCCATTTCTATGAAAAAATGGGCTTTGTGTACACAGGGGAAAGCACTGTCATCAATGAACGCATGACTATCATCGGCTATGAAAAAAGGTTCAGGCGATGGAATACGTAAGCGTTAAAAGCATTCTGCACAGGTGCAGGGACACTTCATGGTTCGGCAGTGACTACAATATGAACCTCTATCGCGGCTGTTGTCACGGCTGTATCTATTGTGACAGCAGAAGTGAGTGTTATCACATAGAGAACTTTGATAAAGTTCGCGCCAAGAAAGATGCGGCGGTGATACTGCGTGATGAACTCAGGCGCAAGCGCAGGACAGGTGTGATAGGCATGGGGTCAATGTCTGACCCCTACAATCCTTTTGAGAGGACTGAAAGGCTCACCGAAAAGGCGCTTATGCTGATAGATGAATTCGGTTTCGGCGTGAATGTCGATACGAAGTCTGCACTTATCACAAGAGATGCGGCGCTGTACCGAAGTATAGCACAGCATTCGCCTGTGCTTTGCAAAATGACGATAACTGCGGCTGATGACAGTCTTTGCAGACTTATCGAGCCGAATGTCAGCACGAGCAGTGAACGTTTTGCGGCGCTTGAAAAGCTGTCTGCGGCGGGGGTAAAGACCTGTATTCTTATGAACCCGATACTGCCGTTCATGACCGACAATGCCGAGAACATAACTGCCATAGTAAGGCGTGCGGCAGAAGTCGGCGTGATGGGGATATTCACATATTTCGGTGTGACACTCAGGCAGAATCAGCGCGAATACTTTTATGACCGACTTGACGAGCGCTTTGCGGGACTTCGCGCAAGATACGCAAGGCAGTTCGGCGGCGCTTATGAATGTTTTTCACCGAACAGCAGTATGCTTTGGAAAGTTTTCATCAGCGAATGCGAAAAACATAATATACTTTATGATATGAATGATATAACAGCGGCATACAAGTCGGGCTATGGCGACAGCCAGCTCAGCTTTTTTGACTGATGCTGCGCTTTGAAAGGTCGTGATATAAATGATATTCCCCGCGGATATCATTGCTTATGAAAAGAGGAGGTCTGCATAATGTTCAGAGAAATGCTGAGAAAAAAGCAGGCGCTTTCCGAAGAGGACTGCATAGCAGTCCTGAAAACGCAGAAAAGGGGAGTGCTGGCGGTGCTGGGCGATGAAGATTATCCATACGCTCTGCCAATAAACCATTATTATAATGACGAAGACGGTCACATCTACTTTCACGGTGCGAAGTTCGGTCATCGTGTGGACGCGGTAAAGCGTCACGATAAGGTCAGCTTTTGCGTATATGACGAGGGCTACCGCCGTGAGGGCGAGTGGGCGCTGAACATAAAAAGCGTCATAGTTTTCGGCAGACTTGTGCCCGTTGAGGACGAGGATAAGATGATAGACCTCTGCCGCAGACTGAGCCGCAAATTCACCGATGACGAAAGCTACATCGAGAACGAGATAAAGCGCGCAGGCTTCCGCACGCTGATGTATGAACTTGTCCCCGAAAATATGTCGGGCAAGCTGGTAAAAGAAGCGTGACGCTGACAGTAAAGCAAATAAATATTCAATATGACTATCCCTTTAGCACACCAACTAAAAATGCGGTAAACAAAAGGATAATTGAGCGTTGTATATCTTTCCCCCGCCTGCGGCGGGGGAAAGATATACGCCAAGAACCTTACGTTCTGTATAGCCGCTGTTTTTGTGGTGTGTCAGCGGGATAACCACAATATTCAATATATATGATATTTCTTAAAACGGAGGAAAACTAAAATGACTTGTTATGAAGAACTTGTAAGACGCGGACTGATCGCTCAGGTAACTGATGAAAAAGAGATCAGCAATATGATCAACAACGGTAAAGCCGTGTTCTACATCGGCTTTGACCCAACCGCAGACAGTCTGCACGTTGGTCACTTCATGGCACTGTGCCTTATGAAGAGATTGCAGATGGCAGGCAACAAGCCCATCGCACTGGTAGGCGGCGGCACAGGTATGATAGGTGACCCGTCGGGCAAGAGCGATATGCGTAAGATGCTGACACCCGAAACTATTCAGCACAACTGCGAATGCTTCAAAAAGCAGATGAGCAGATTTATCGACTTCTCTGACGGCAAGGCTCTCATGGTAAACAACGGCGACTGGCTGCTGAACCTCAATTACATCGATGTTCTGCGTGAGGTAGGTGCATGCTTCTCGGTAAACAAGATGCTGACTTTCGAGTGCTACAAGCAGAGAATGGAGAGAGGTCTGACATTCCTGGAGTTCAACTACATGATAATGCAGTCCTACGACTTCTACAGACTGTTCCAGGATTACGGCTGCAACATGCAGTTCGGTGGTGATGACCAGTGGGCAAATATGCTGGGCGGCACTGAACTTATCAGAAAGAAGCTGGGTAAGGACGCTCATGCTATGACCATCACACTGCTGCTGAACTCTGAGGGCAAGAAGATGGGCAAGACCGAAAAGGGTGCTGTATGGCTGGACGCTGAAAAGACTTCTCCATACGATTTCTACCAGTACTGGAGAAATGTTGATGATGCTGATGTCATCAAGTGCCTGAAGCTGCTGACTTTCGTGCCTATCGAGGAGATAGAAGAGATGGAGCAGCACATGGAGGGTGCTGAGTACAACAAGGCTAAGGAACTGCTGGCGTTCGAGCTGACCAAGCTGATACACGGCGAGGAAGAGGCTAAGAAGGCTGATGCTGCGGCTAAGGCTATCTTCGGCGGCGGTGCTGACAGTGCCGATATGCCCACTACAACTCTGACTAAGGACGATGTAGACGAGAACAACTGTATCGGTATCCTAAATCTGCTGGTAAAGGCAGGTCTTGCACCATCAAACAGTGAAGCAAGAAGACTTGTACAGCAGAACGGTATCGCGGTCAACGGTGAAAAGTTCACTGACCCTAAGGGTATGGTGGATATCAGTGAGCAGGTCATCATAAAGAAGGGCAAAAAGATATTCCAGAAGGTTGTGATAGGCTGATGGACGGTAATGCTGTACTTAAAAAGATAGCTTTTAACTCCGTTATGATGATCGTCGGCGGGGCTGCCTTGACGCTGATAGGTCTGGCTATGTTCATGGGATCTGTCATAGTCGCTATTGTCTTATTGCTGTGCGGCGGGTTACTGGTGTACTTTGGCATACGCAACAAAAAAGATCCCTACAGATCAGATCCTCTGAAAAAAAATCCAGATCTTCTGGCAATGGCTGATGAACTTGCTTCTGCCACCATATACGAAGATAAGTTCATATGTATGTCCGAAAGGCTGATACGTTCAAAGAAAGACCCTCTGCATATCACATTTTTTGAAGAGATATACTGCATGTATATCCGCAAGGAGTCAACAAATTTTATCCCGACAGGCAAGGATATCATGCTCCTTACTCCCAGAGGCGATATTCGCATCAGCATATATGGTCAGAGAAAAGCCGTTGCTGATATGATCGCTGAAACGATATTGCAGCGCGCACCTTATTGCAGGGTTGGCTATACAAACGAAAATCTTGCTTATGCAGAAAGCATGATAAATAACTGGAAGTCACAGCGTACATACGGTGCAAACAACGTAAATATGTGATGAGGGAGCATGTATCGTTTCCAGAACGTTGATATATCCCATACAAACTTTTAACTTATCCTATTGTAATGCTCTGCCCGATGATGTTATTCATCGGGCAGATTATTTGTAAAACAAATTGTAAATTCTCAGATATGGTCTTGCAAATGCGGTTGACCTATGCTATAATACATCAAAGGTGATGAAAATGTATATCTGTCCTGTATGTAAAGATAAACTGAAACGAATAGATAACTCGTGGCGATGCCGTAACGGGCACTGTTTTGATATCGCACGCAAAGGGTATGTCAATCTGCTGACCACTGCAAAGCATAACCCAAAGACAGCGGGCGATAACGCTGACATGGTCAAGGCGCGTACAGAATTTCTTGATAAAGGCTATTACAGACCTCTCGCTGAAAAGCTGAGAGATGTCGCCGGCGAAGTACTGAAAGATAATGACAGCCCTGTCATCATTGACAGCGGGTGCGGTGAGGGCTTTTACACGGCTGAATTGGCAAAACTCAGTAAAGCAAGCATATTCGGCATCGACATTTCAAAGCATGCTGTGGCACACTGTATGACAAGGGTGCATCTGGCGGGCATAACGAACTGTCAGTTTGCGGCGGCATCTTCCTTTGAACTGCCTTTTGCCGACAAAAGCGCCGATCTGGTCGTAAGTGTGTTCGCGCCCGTCAGCAATGACGAGTACGCCCGCGTGCTGAAAAAGGGCGGTGCGCTGATAGTCGTGTCGCCGTCACCGCGTCATCTGTTTGAACTTAAAGCCGCAGTCTATGACGAGCCTTACGAAAATAAGCCGAATGTCTACGGGCTGAACAAGTTCACGCTTGGCAGTGAGATATGCTTTGAATACAGCGCAGATATCACTTCGCAGGCAGATATACACAGTCTTTTTATGATGACACCATACTTTTACAAGACATCGGAAGAGGGTATGGTGCGTCTGAGGGCGCTTGATGATATCGAAGTCACCTGCGGTTTCGTGATACAGACATATTATAAAAAATAGTACGATCTTTAGTACAGAAAAGAGAGGGTAAGTATGGATAGGGATATTTTCTGCAAAGGCTACACATGGGGTTTTTTCAGTCGCGAGGGTGAACTGCTGACCGACAAGGCGGAAGAGTCGATGAAGCGCCTTGCATCAAACGGGCTGGACTGGATATGTATAACAGTCAACGGCTGGCAGGAAACTTTTTACAGCACAGTGGTTTTCTCGATGTACGGCATGACACAGACAGATGAAGAGATAATACACGCAGTAAAGATGGCAAAGTCGATGGGGCTGAAAGTCTGCCTTAAGCCGATGGTCAACTGCCTTGACAGGTCGTGGCGTGCGCGCATAGATTTCCCCACAGAAGAGGGCTGCGGCTACTGGGAGAAGTGGTTCAGGTCTTATAATAATTTCATGCAGCACTATGCAAAACTGGCTGAAAAACTGGGCTGTGAGATGCTCTGCACAGGCTGTGAGATGGCGGGCATGGACAAGCAGGCTGACCTCTGCCGTGATATGGTGGCAAGGGTTCGCAAGGTATACAGCGGCATAATAATGCACAACATAAATCACGGTGATGAAATGCGCTTCAAGTGGCTCGATGCAGTCGATGTGATAGGCATAAGCGCATATTACCCCGTCACCGATGCTGAAAATACAGGCATCGATACAATGAAACAGCGATGGGCAGAAGTCGTAAAACGACTTGAAGCATGCCATGAACATTTCGGCAAACCGATAATGTTCGCTGAGATAGGTGTGCGCAACGAAGAGGGCTGTACTGCTTATCCGTGGGATTTTCACTACCGCCCCGAAAAAAAGACCGATGAGCAGGAACAGGCTGATTTCTATGAGAGCGCTATGGCGGCAACATGGGATATACCCTGGTTCTGCGGATATTTCTGGTGGGACTGGAAAGCAACTCTGCCGCCGATTGAAAAGGCAAAAGAGAACCGTGATTTCACCATCTACGGCAAACTGGCCGAGCAGACACTTAAAAAGTGGTACACCGAAAAATAAAACGTGGTTATCCCGCTGACAAACCACAAAAAACGGCGGTTTTACAGAACTTAAGGTGGCTGGCGTATATCTTTCACCCGCCTGCGGCGGTGGAAAGATATGGGACGCTCAATTATCCTTTGATTTACAGCATTTTCAGCTGGTGTGCTAAAGGGATAGTCATAAAATAAAAATACGGGAACGAGCGAACATCATCACTCGTTCCCGTTTTGTTATATCTTCTTGGGCTTTGCAAAATTAGCGAATATCTTCTTTGTGCCCACTTTGTCGAAGGCTATCTCCAGCATCGTGTCGCCTGCCATCGGGGTAACGCCGACCACAGTGCCCTCACCGAATTTTTTGTGCATCACTCTGTCACCAACATTATAGCTTTCAGATGATGCTGATGTTTCGGATCTTTTCGCCGCATTGTACATGGCTATCTGCTTGCCGAGAGAAAGGTTCGGATTTGCAGTGGGAGCAGCACCCTCGCTGAGTTTTGGTATCTGCTCTTCGATATTCTCTTTCGGCAGTTCACGCAAGAACATCGACTCACGGTTGCGCTGAACGTTACCGAATATCATTCTCTCACCCGCATATACAAGATGAAGTTCTTCCTTCGCCCTTGTCATGGCAACGTATGCCAGACGGCGTTCTTCCTCTATCTCTATGTCGCTCTCCATACTCCTGCTTGACGGGAAAACATTGTCCTCAAGACCTGCCACGAACACCACAGGGAATTCCAGACCCTTTGCCGCGTGCATGGTCATCAGTGCCACATAGTCACCGTTCTCATCAAGTGTGTCGATGTCGGTGTACAGCGCCACCTCTTCGAGAAAACCTTCCAGCGACGGCTCTTCTGCCTCTTCTTCGTATTTCGCCATAGTGGATTTCAGTTCTTCTATGTTTTCGAGTCTTGCTTCGCCCTCAAGACCCTGCTGCAAAAGATAACTGCCGTAGCCTGTCTTGTCAACCACTGCATCGAGAAGTTCGGGGAGTGTCGATATGTCTGCAAGATCGGTGAGGTCGTCTATCATAAATGCAAACTCTGTAAGCGCTTTTGACTTTTTTGCCAGCGGCACATATTCGGGCGAATGCTCCATAATATATATGGCATCTTCACCCAGATCTGAAACTATCTGGTCGATGACCCGCACAGTGGCATCACCGATACCGCGCTTCGGCTCGTTGATTATCCGCCTTAGTCTGAACATATCCGAATGGTTGTTTATTACTTCCAGATAAGCCAGTATATCCTTGACTTCCTTGCGGTCATAGAATTTCAGTCCGCCGAATATCTTATAGGGGATACTCGCTTTTATCATCGCCTGTTCAAGCGCGTTTGACTGGGCGTTCATGCGATAGAGTATAGCGTGGTCGCCGTAGCGCCTGCCTTTTTCGGTGTTTTCGGTGATGATCTTCGCTATGTAGGACGCTTCTTCGCGCTCGGTCATCGACTTGTGAACTATGACTTTCTCGCCGTCGCCGCTGTCAGTCCAGAGGTTCTTGCCTTTTCTGCCTACATTGTGACTTATCAGCTTGTTGGCACAGGTGAGTATGTTCTGGGTCGAGCGGTAGTTCTGTTCCAGCTTGATTACATCTTCGAGGCGGCAGCCGAACTCTTCCTCAAAGTTAAGGATATTTTCGATGGTAGCACCGCGAAAACGATAGATGCTCTGGTCATCATCACCCACAACGCAAATGTTGCCGTATTTCTGTGAAAGCAGTGACACCAGCCGAAACTGTACTTTGTTGGTGTCCTGATACTCGTCCACCATTATGTATTTGTATAAATTCTGATAGTGATCCAGCACATCAGGCTGTTTCTCGAAAAGATATACCGTATGGCAGATTATGTCATCGAAATCCATAGCGTTGCTGGCGCGAAGTTCAGCCTGATAGCGCTTGTATATCCTTGCGATGGTGTCCTTGCGGTAGTCGCCCACAGCTTCACTGGCGAATTCATCGGGACCTATCATCGAATCCTTTGCGTTCGATATCTCAGTCATTATAGACCTTATGGGGAACATCTTCTCATCGAGATCCATCGCGCGCATCACTGACTTTATCACGCGCTTTGAATCATCGGTGTCGTATATGGCAAAACTCTGTGTAAACCCGATATGCGTGCATTCCCGCCTGAGTATCCTTACACAGGCTGAGTGGAATGTCGCCGCAGTGATGCCCTTGCCCTCTTCACCGAGTATATTTGCGATACGGTCTTTCAGTTCGCCTGCTGCCTTGTTTGTAAAGGTTATCGCCAGAATATTCCAAGGTCTGACAGGTCTGAAACCTATCACCTGTGCCAGCTGTGCGCCGTCATCGTTCCTGCCCTCAGCATAATCAGCTATGAACTGTGCCTCCTCAGGTGTGAACTCCTGCTGATAGCTTGTTTCATAAGCATCTCCGAAATGTATCATGTTGGCGATGCGGTTTATCAGCACAGTGGTCTTGCCGCTTCCCGCGCCTGCAAGTATCAGCAGCGGACCATTGATGTGGAAGACAGCTTTTTGCTGCATCGGGTTCATTCTGCTGAAAAATCGTTCAAGTGCTTTCTTTTTCAATGTATTGATATCGTTCATCAGTATACCTCCGTTATCTAAGACATATATTATATCATATATTTATCCGTTTGAAAAGGGATAATCGTGAATTTTTTCGTAAATCGGATTTTAGTACAAAAATATGTACATCGATATTCTTTGGTGAATATGCCCTTGACATTCGGACAAAAATAGAGTAAAATAGAATAAGATATTTTTGTTCGGATATATTCCGCATCACTTTGCGGATCATGACGGCTGCCTCTTTTCAGCTTTTATTCGTCTAAGGGCTATCCATTCAGCCCAAGGCTGCCGCTTTATACACCTATCTAACGGAAAAATCGAATAATTATCGGGCGGCGTCTGCCCGAAGGAAAGGAGCTTTTTGCGCACCTCTGCGCCGAGGCTTGTTTGCGGTGCAATTGTGCGCATTTATCAAATCATGGCTAATAACAATTCTAATTCTGAAAAAAGAAAGACATCAAAACGCTACACACCAAAGCAGGGCAAGCTGAGAGGTGTTCCGCTGAAACGTAAGAATGACGGAGCATCATCGCAGAATAAGCTGCGTCCAAACGGCAGGGCGGCTTCACAGCGTTCTTCTAAGGACGCGCAGAGGCGCACGCCTGTCAAGATAATCCCGCTGGGCGGTCTTAATGAGATAGGCAAGAACTTCACGGTCATTGAATGTTCAAACGACATGTTCATCATCGACTGCGGACTTGCTTTTCCCGACAGCGAGATGCTGGGTGTCGATATAGTTATACCCGACTTCACATATGTGGAGAAGAATCTTGAAAAACTGCGCGGCGTTGTTATAACTCATGGGCATGAGGATCACATCGGCGGTCTGCCGTATTTTCTCAAAAAGTTCCCAAGCGTGCCTGTTTACGGTACAAGGCTTACCATCGGACTTATCGAGGGCAAACTGCGTGAACATGAATTGCTGGGCAGTGTAAAGCTGAATACCGTGACACCACGTCAGACCATCAGAATGGGCTGTATGGCGGTCGAGTTCATAAGGGTGAACCACTCTATACCCGATTCGGTGGGTATGGCTATCCATACTCCCGCAGGCGTTCTTATCCATACGGGTGACTTCAAGGTGGATTACACCCCCATCGAGGGCGGCATAATTGATCTGCCGCGCTTTGCCGAACTGGGCAACAAGGGCGTCCTAGCACTGATGTCAGATTCCACAAACTCGGAGCGTCCGGGCTACACCGCCAGTGAACGCAAGGTCGGGGATAATCTCGAAATGCTTTTTGCAAAGGCTGAGGGCAAGCGCATAATCATCGCAACTTTTGCTTCTAACATACACCGTGTACAGCAGATAATCAATAATGCTGTCAACACGGGCAGGAAGGTCGCTGTTTCGGGGCGCAGTATGGTGAATGTCATAAGTGTCGGCATCGAACTGGGCTACCTTAAAGTACCTGATGGCGTGCTTATAGATATCGATATGATAGGCAGATACCTGCCCGAACAGATAGTGCTGGTAACTACAGGCAGTCAGGGCGAACCGATGTCTGCGCTTTCAAGAATGTCGATGAATGAACACCGCAAGGTAAGCATAACTCCGCAGGATTTTATTATCATCTCCGCTAACCCGATACCGGGCAACGAGAAGCTGGTCACAAGGGTCGTAAATGACCTGATGAAACTGGGCGCTGAGGTGGTTTATGAGAAAATGTATGAAGTACACGTTTCGGGTCATGCTTGTCAGGAAGAGCAGAAGCTGATGCTCTCCATCACAAAGCCGAAGTTCTTCATACCGGTACACGGCGAGTTCAAGCACCTTATGAAGCATAAGCAGACTGCCATGACCGTAGGCATTCCCGAAGAGAATATCATTATTGCGGGTATAGGCGATGTCATCGAAACTGATGGTGTCGATATGCGCATCACCGGTGAAGTACCTGCGGGCAAGGTGCTGGTAGATGGTCTTGGTGTCGGAGATGTCGGCGCAATAGTCCTCAGGGACAGAAAACATCTGGCTGAGGACGGTCTGATAATCGCAGTTGCGACCATAGACCGCTCGGTCGGTGAGATACTTTCGGGACCCGACCTTGTGTCCAGAGGCTTTGTGTATGTCCGCGAAAGCGAAGAACTTATGAACGAGGCTAAAGAACTGCTGACAGAAACTCTCCAGACCTGCCTTGATAATAACATGCACGAATGGAACGCGATAAAGGGCAAGATGAAAGACAATCTTTCTGATTTCATATTCAGAAGGACCAAGAGAAGCCCCATGATATTGCCGATAATAATGGAGATATAGAAAAACGCTGTATGAACAGATAAAGGATTTTGCAAAGGAGTTGACAGGCAGTGAAAAAGAACAGAAACTTTCTGGTGCTGCTGGGGGCTACAATGGGCGTTATCGCTGTTGCGGCGCTTATAGGGGCATTTATGCTGCATTCAACCATTGAGAAAAAAGGTTCGGGCAGCGTGCTGATATTGGTTTCTGTTGTGAGTATTTTACTTCTTCTGCTGGAAGCATTCGTTTTCAGAAATCAGACCCACAAATATCTGACAAAGACAGCCACACAGCTTGTAAGGACAGAAAGGGACTCACTTTTGTATTTTCCCGCGCCCTGTGTTATACTTGACAGCGAGAACAGCGTGGTATGGTTCAATAAACTCTTTGAGAAGAGTTTGTATGACATCGACCCTTACGGTGAACAACTCACCGAGATAATGAATATCGACCTTGACCGCGCCTACGGCGAGGACGGCTGTCAGATATGCCTGAACAAGCGCTACTATGTGGCACATGCTGTGCATTCCGACCTGCGCAACGGTCTGTCAATGGTCTATTTCAAAGATGTCACGGATTATACCGAACTCAGGTATGAAGCCTATCAGTCGCACAACGGCGTTATAATCATCGTGATAGATAACTACGATGCTATGATGTCAGACATTCGTGAGAGTGAAAAGGCGCATGTCGCTGTTGAGATAGAGAAGCTGATGGAACGCTTTCTCGAAGGCACTACCGCCATTGCCAAGAAAGTTTCAGATGACAAGTTCTATGTTTTCATGGAGGAGAGATATCTTTCACGCAAGATAGAGAACAGGTTCAGGATACTCGAAGAAGCAAGGCAGATACGCATCGGCGGCAAGACGAATGTAACACTTTCGATAGGTGTCGGCAGAGAGGGCAAAGGTCTTGAAGAGTGCGAAAAGCTGGCTAAACAGGCGCTTGAACTCTGTCAGGGACGCGGCGGCGATCAGGCAGCTTACCGTGAGAACGGCGAATTCAGATTTTTCGGCGGTGTGTCTACGGGTGCTGATAACAACAACCGCGTAAAGATACGTATATTTGCAGAAACTCTGCTGGAGATAATCAAGCCCGGAAGTATAGAAAGCATTGGCAACTACAGGACAGAAGCCGAAGATGCACAGGGCTTCCGAAGAGTTCTGATAATGGGTCACAGGTTCGGTGACCTTGACAGCATCGGTTCGGCTACGGGTCTGTGCTGTGCGCTGAGGAAGATAGTTTCCGAGTGCTATGTGGTTGTCGATAAGGAGAAGAACCTTGCGCTTTCTCTGATAAATTACATCGAAGAAAACGAGATATCCAATTATTACATAACCCCTGAACAGGGGCTTGACAGGCTTGACTCGGATACACTTGTGATAGTGGTGGATACTCATAATCCTGAACTGGTCGAGTCAAAGGAAATGATTGCGCGGGCTAAGAATATCGTTGTCATAGACCACCACAGGCGTATGGTAAAGGGCATCGAGCCGCTTATAGCCCAGTGTCTTGAACCCGGTGCTTCATCGGCGGCAGAACTTGTCACCGAGATAATCGAACTCTGGGGCGACAGGACGAGTATAGATGCACATGCGGCGGAGGCTCTGCTTTCGGGTATCATGCTTGATACAAAGTATTTTGTGATGAAGACGGGCGTCACTACTTTTGAAACAGCGGCGTACCTAAAGAAGATGGGCGCTGATACTGTAACGGTAAAGTCGATGTTCGCAAATTCCATCGAAACTTATCATGAGAAGTCAAGGGTGATAAATTCCGCAGAGATATACCGCAAATGCGCCATCGCAAAGGCTGACGGCAGTTTCGGCAATGTGCGCGTGGCGGCTTCACAGGCGGCTGACGAGATGCTGGGCATAACAGGTGTTTTCGCATCTTTTGTTATGTATAAGCAGGGCAATACCGTGAATATATCTGCAAGAAGTATGGGCAGATACAATGTTCAGGTCATTATGGAGGCACTGGGCGGCGGCGGTCATCTGACGATGGCGGCGGCGCAGATGCCTGTTGAACTTGACGAGGCTGAAAGACTGCTTCGTCAAGCGATAGATGATTTTATAAGAAACAATACCAATTAAAAGAAAGGCGTGTTGAAAATGAAAGTTATTTTACTTAAAGATGTTAAAGGTTCGGGCAAGGCCGGAGATACTCTGAACGTGGCTGACGGCTACGCTAGAAATTTCCTTATAGCAAGGGGTCTGGCTGTTGAAGCAAACGCAAAGAACCTCAATGACCTTGCAGGCAAAAAGGCTTCCGAACAGCACAAGATTGATGTTGAAACTGCTGATAACAAGGCTATAGCTGAGAAGATAAAGGATAAGGAAGTCGTTATCAAGGCTAAGGCAGGTCAGGGCGGAAAGCTGTTCGGTGCTATAACCTCAGGTGTTGTTGCAGATGCTCTGAAAGAACAGTTCGGCGTTGATGTTGACAAGAAGAAGATAAACCTGAGTGCTGATATCAAGGCATTTGGTGACTTCACTGCCAATGTCAAGATGACTCACGGCGTATCCTGCGGTATAAAGGTAAAGGTCGTGGAGGAATAATATGCCCGATCGCATAGATAATATCGACTATGATGGTGCTGCGCCCGCCGACAAAGTTCAGCGGGCAATACCATTCAGCCCCGAAGCTGAGGAAGCTGTCATCGGTTCGATACTGTTAGACCCGATAGGTACCCGCGAAAAGGCGATGGAAATGCTCAAACCTGAGAATTTCTATATGCCCCAGCTGCAAAAGGTCTTTTCGATACTGATGCGAATGTTCACTACGGGCAAGGCTGAGGATATCGTCACGGTTGTCGATGAATGTGTTAATACAGGCGTTTTTGAAACCAGTACTATGGCGATGAACTACCTGTATGGTCTGATGGAAAATGTGCCATCGACCAAGAATATCGAGAGTTATTGTAACATAATCCTGCAAAAGGCGCAGATGCGCTCGCTGCTGAATGTCGCCAACGAGATAATCGACGGTGTCAACAAGGGCGGAAATGATCCCGGCGCACTGCTTGACAGTGCTGAGCAGAAGATATTCAATATCCGTCAGGGCAAAGATGTTGAGGGTCTTACAAGGATAAGCGATGTCATCGTGGAAACTTTCCATCACCTGACCGAGATATCAGGTCCCGATGCGGCTGAGTTTCAGGGCGCAAGATCGGGTTTCTCACAGCTTGACAGCATAACGACAGGTTTGCAGAAGACCGACCTGATAGTGCTGGCTGCAAGACCTGCGATGGGTAAATCGGCTTTTGCACTGAATATGGCGGTCAACTGCTGCAAGGCGACTAAGCGCGATGTTGTCATATTCTCACTCGAAATGGGTAAAGAACAGCTGGTATCGAGAATGCTGGCTTCGGAAGGCAAGGTCAACAATACTCTGCTGAGAAACGGTGAGATGAAAGATGATGACTGGACTAAGCTGGCGGAAGCGGCAGATGTTCTTTCACAGCTGCCAATCTACCTTGATGACGGCGCGGGCGGCGTAACTGTGCCGAAGATGAAGGCAAAACTCAGAAGAATGAAAAATCTGGGGCTTGTAGTCATTGACTACATACAGCTGATGGAGTCGCCAAATAAGCACAGCAGCCGTGTTACCGAAGTTTCCGAGATTACCAGACAGATAAAGCTGATGGCTAAAGAGCTGAGCGTGCCGATAATCGCACTGTCGCAGCTGTCACGTAGTTCGGAAAAGCGTGAGGATAAGCGACCAATGCTCTCTGACCTGAGAGAATCGGGTTCTATCGAGCAGGACGCAGATATAATCATGTTCCTTTACAGAGATGCTTATTATGCAGATTCTAAGGAAGACCAGACTGTGGCAGAATGTATCGTGGCGAAGAACCGTCATGGTCAGACGGCAACAGTCAAACTCAGCTGGATAGGCGAGTACACATTGTTCAGAGGATTGGAATTCAGAAAAGATGAAAAGTGAGTTAGCCGCAAAGGTCGAGAGAACTATCCGAAAATTTCATATGGCTGAAAAGGGCGAGCGCTTGCTGGTCGGGCTTTCGGGCGGAGCAGACAGCGCTGCGCTCCTTTTGTGTCTTGATGAACTGGGATACGATGTTTCGGCGTGCCATGTCAATCACTGTATACGCGGCGAGGAAGCTGACAGAGATCAGCATTTCTGCGAAAGGCTGTGTGAGGGGTTGGGTATCGAGATAATAGTCAGGCGTGTCGATGTACCCGCCTATTGTCGGGCTAATCCCGTATCAGAAGAAGAGGGCGCAAGGTTGTTAAGGTATAATGCTTTACAAGGAATATCTGCCGATAAAATATGTACAGCTCATAACCTTGACGACTGTCTTGAAACAACTTTGTTCAATCTGGCCAGGGGGTCGGGGCTGAAAGGTATAGCTTCCATCCCGCCTGTCAGAGGAAATATAATACGCCCGCTGATAGAGTGCAGCCGCGCTGATATCGAAGCATATCTGGCTGAGCGTGGTCAGGATTTCGTAACAGATTCGACTAATCTGCTTGACGAATATTCGCGAAACAAGCTGCGTCACAAGGTTGTGCCTGTGTTAAGAGAGATCAATCCGTCGCTTATGGAAACTTTTGCGAAAACGCTGGGCTTTCTGCGTGAAGACAGCGCATTTCTTGAAAAAACGGCGGATAAGGCTTTTGAAGAGAGCATTATAGGAGATGGATTTTCACGTAAAACCATCAGAGGTCTTGATTATCCTCTGCGCAGAAGGGTAATAATGCGTATACTGGCAAAAAATGATATCGGGATAAGTCATGATAAGATCGAGTTGATCGAACAGCTTGTTAACAACGGCGGAAAAGCAAGTGTCAAGTCGGAATGCTTTGCATATACAAAGTCAGATGTCCTTTATATCTACAGCGAAAATAACAGACCAAAAAGCGCCGAAGATGAGGTCGTTATCAGACCCGATACTGTTATTATCTGGCAAAATAGACATATTTGCTTTAAAATTATAGAAATTGATGGGGAATTTGAAAATGTTAATAAAAAGTTTGCAAATTCCTGCTTAGATTATGATAAAATAAAAGGTGTTATTGTGTTGAGAAAGCGCCGCGCAGGTGACAAGATAAGACTGGTCGGGCGCAGCTTCAATTCTGATGTAAGAGTGCTTATGAAACAGGCTTTTCCCGCTCATAAGCGCGATGGTGCTGTGATACTTGCCGATGACGAGGGTATTGTGCTCGCGGAGGGCAGCGGTGCCGCTGAAAGGGTTAAGATCGACGATAACACAAGGCGTGTGCTTGTATTTGATGATAGGCGTGAATAACCACTGTTTATGACAGTATTTTCACGCTGTTTTCACATATGAGGTCTATACTTAATCGGTATAGCAAAGCGGCTCGCCGCAAAATCAGAACAAAAGGATGTGATCGATTGAAAAACGGAGGAAGATCGCTGCTGATCTATCTGATAGTTTCGATCTGTATTATTACAGGTCTGGTCTATATGCTGATGAGCATGAGCAGTAAGTCCGATGAGGTCAAGTATTCCGAAGTAATGGGGCATTTTGATGCTTTGGAGGTTTCGGAGTTTCAGCTTGATCTGGGTTCGGGTGAACTGAAATACAAGCTCAAGGACGCACCGGATGAAGAGAAAAACTATAAGGTGCCCAACGTTTCACTTTTTGTAAGCGAGGTGCTGGGCGGTGAAGAAGCTGTCAACTACCGCAAGCAGTATGATGCTGCAAACCCCAATGATCCCTTGCAGTATGACCTTATACCGATATCGGATAACAGCTTCTGGCTCAATCTGATACCCACTTTCCTGATGCTTGGTGTCATGATATTCTTCTTTGTATTCATGATGAAGAGCGCAGGCGGCGGAAAGATGACAGGTTTCGGCAAGACCAACGCAAGGCTCGCGCCAAGCAGCAAAAAAGCAACTTTTGCCGATGTTGCGGGTGCTGATGAAGAAAAGGAAGAACTCAAGGAGATCGTAGATTTCCTTAAAGACGGCAGAAAATATGCTGAGATCGGTGCAAGGATACCCAAAGGCGTGCTTCTGCTGGGACCTCCCGGTACAGGTAAAACTCTGCTGGCAAGGGCTGTTGCAGGCGAGGCTAATGTGCCTTTCTTCTCGATCTCAGGTTCCGACTTTGTTGAGATGTTCGTCGGTGTCGGCGCTTCCCGTGTAAGAGATCTGTTTGAGCAGGCTAAGAAAAGCGCTCCTTCGATAATATTTATTGATGAGATCGATGCTGTCGGCAGACAGAGAGGTGCAGGTCTTGGCGGCGGTCACGATGAACGTGAGCAGACGCTGAACCAGCTTCTGGTCGAAATGGACGGCTTTGAGGACAACGAGTCGGTAATAGTAATGGCTGCTACCAACAGACGTGATATCCTCGACCCGGCGCTCCTAAGACCGGGCAGATTTGACAGGCAGATACTTGTCAGCTACCCCGATGTAAAGGGCAGAGAAGAGATACTGAAAGTCCACACCAAGAACAAGCCCCTTGCGCCTGATGTTGACCTTTCCACTATCGCTAAGTCAACTGTAGGCTTTACAGGTGCAGATCTTGAGAACCTTGTTAATGAGGGTTCGCTGCTGGCGGCTCGAAAGAACAAGAAAGCCATCACCAGAGAGGATCTGGAAGAGGCTTCCATCAAGGTCGTTGCAGGTCCCGAAAAGAAATCCAAAGTGGTTTCAGAGCAGGAAAGAAAACTCACGGCTTACCATGAGGGCGGTCACGCTATCTGCACTTACTATGCACAGAAACGTGATAAGGTGCATCAGGTCACCATTATACCCAGAGGTCAGGCGGGCGGCTTTACAATGAGTCTTCCCGAAAAGGATAAGGCTTTTGTCAGCAAGAATGAGATGTATAACAATATTGTTGTTCTGCTGGGCGGTCGTGTTGCTGAAAAGCTGATACTTGACGATATCTCCACAGGTGCATCCAACGACCTCGAAAGGGCAACTGCTACCGCGAGAAATATGGTCACAAGATACGGTTTCAGCGATAATCTGGGTCCTGTGGTTTACGGTCAGGGTGAGCACGAAGTGTTCCTCGGCAGAGATTATACCAACACTCCCAGCTATTCCGACAATGTTGCCGCTGAGATCGACAACGAGATCAGAACCATCGTTGAGAATGCTTTTGAGGAAGCGGAAACTATCCTTAAGGAACATATGGATCAGCTTCATATGATCGCTAAGTATCTGATGAAGCATGAAAAGATCGATGGTCCTAACTTCGAGCGCCTTATGAAAGGTGAGATGCCTGCATCTGAGTACGAAGAAACCAAACAGGAAGTGGAAGTCAAGATCGATATGCCTTTCCTTTTTGACGAAGATGGAAAGAGTGAGCCTGTTTCCGATAACAAAGATAACGATCAGTAATTATATTATGCCGATGCCCGAAATGGTGTCGGCATTTTTTACAGCAAATATTTTTAACTTTCTATTGATTTTTTTTGTGATTTGTAGTATAATACAATTATCTGAAAAATAGAAGAGGTATTGATATGAACCTGTTGTTTATCGGTGATGTTGTTGGGCGTTCGGGCTGTGATTATCTTGAAAGCCGTTTGTTTGACATAAAAAGAGAGTATGATATAGATGTAACGGTCGTCAACGGTGAGAATTCAGCGCAGGGCAACGGTATAACTCCCGAGTCTTTTGACAGGCTGATGCGCATGGGGGTCGATGTGGTCACAACGGGTAACCACTGTTTCAGGCGGAAGGAAACTGCTGATCTCTATGACAGCAGTGAGTTTCTTATCAGACCTGCGAATTTTCCCGACGGCGTACCGGGCAGGGGAGTCACTTATATTGATCTATGTCCTGTCAAGATAGCAGTTGTCAATCTGATGGGTACCATGTTCCTTGAAAGCCTTGACAATCCTTTCATAAAGATGGACGAACTGCTGAAAGAGATCGACACGCCGAATATCATCGTGGATTTCCATGCTGAAGCTACCAGTGAGAAAAAAGCGATGGGCTTCTATTTGCAAAAGCGCGTGACTGCTGTGCTGGGTACTCATACCCATGTCCAGACTGCTGATGAGTGCATTCTGGGTGGTCACACTGCCTATATCACCGATGCCGGTATGACAGGTCCCGAATTGTCGGTACTTGGTGTTGACAGTGAACTTATTATCAGTAAATTCAAATATCATATGCCTGTAAAATTTGAAGAGAGCAAAAACCCACCTTTTTTGAATGGCGTTGTGGTAACGTTTGATGAAAAATCGGGAAAATCGACAAATATTTCCAGATTAATTAGTCGTAAATAAACAAAATAAGGAAATAACTATTGCAAAATATTTCAAAATGTAGTATAATATTACTGTAAAGTGATAAAAGCACGTAGCATTATTTTGAGTATAAGGAGGGTTAGATGGTGGAGGTTTTGAAGGTTTCATCACGATCTGTACCTAATTCTGTTGCTGGCGCTATCTCGGGCGTTATCAGGGATAAGGGCGCTGTTGAGGTTCAGGCAGTCGGCGCAGGCGCTGCAAATCAGGCGATCAAGGCTATTGCTATCGCAAGGGGATATCTTGCACCTGTCGGCATAGATATGATATGTATCCCTGCGTTCGCCAACGTTGAGATAGACGGTGAGGAAAGAACAGCTATCAAACTGATCTGTGAGCAGAGATGAATTATTGCGCGGAGTTTTGGCTTCGCGCTTTTTGTTTTACGACTATTCCTTTCAAAAGACTGCTAAGTGTTACATATCGGCTGAATAACCATATCTTGTTTTGGCAAAAAAATCTCCCCTGTGCGTACACACAGGGGAGTTATTTGTATATTACTTGGAGAACAGTGCCAGAGTATCTCTTGCGATCAGCAGTTCCTCATTGGTCGGTACAACGTATACCTTTACCTTAGAATCATCAGTGGAGATCTCCTGCAGCTTGCCGCGGCAGTTGTTCTTCTCGGCATCTATCTTGATGCCCATGAACTCCAGACCTTCGCAGGACTCTGCTCTTACCTCAGGTGCATTCTCACCGATACCGCCTGTGAACAGAACTGCATCAACACCGCCCATTGCAGCAGCATAAGAACCGATGTACTTCTTGATCTGATAGGTCAGCATCTCGTTTACTGCCTGTGCCTGCTCGTTGCCCTCAGCAGCAGCCTTCTGGATATCTCTGTTATCAGAACTGATGCCTGATACGCCCAGGAAACCTGACTTCTTGTTCATGTAAGCAGTCATCTCGTCAGGGGTGAAGCCCTTCTTCTTAGCTACGAACTCAACAGCAGATGGGTCAACAGCGCCGCAGCGTGTACCCATTACCAGACCGTCCAGAGGAGTGAAGCCCATGGAAGTATCAACAGACTTGCCGCCGTCAACCGCGGTGATGGAAGAACCGTTGCCCAGATGGCAGGAAACTATCTTCAACTCTTCAGGCTTCTTGCCAAGCACTCTTGCAAGTTCGCCCGAAACAAATCTGTGAGAAGTACCGTGGAAACCGTACTTTCTTACATGCAGTTCAGTGTAGCAGTCATAAGGCAGACCGAACAGGAAAGCCTTTCTGGGCATGGTTGCGTGGAATGCTGTATCGAATACGACAGCCTGAGGTGTACCTTCGGGCAGAACAGCCTTACATGCTCTCAGTGCCAGTGCGTGTGGGTGATTGTGAACAGGTGCCAGCTCAGCCAGAGCATCTATCTTGTCGATGACCTCATCAGTAACAGCACATGTCTCACGGAATATCTCAGCACCCTGTACTATTCTGTGACCTACAGCAGAGATCTCGTCCATCGAATCGATGACCTTTGTATCACCGCTTGTCAGTACCTCTACCAGCTTCTCAAAAGCCTCAGTGTGTGTTGGGAAATTGCAGTCAGCCTCATAGCTTCTGCCGTCGCCTGTCTTGGCGCTTACATGACCGTCAATACCTATACGGTCGCAGTTACCCTTTGCTATAACGCTCTCGTCCTCCATGTTCAGCAGCTGATACTTCAGCGAGGAAGAACCTGCGTTAACAACCAGTATGATCTTCATTGGAAAAATATCTCCTCTCAATAAGTAATGTGATATCATATCGGGCTTGACAATCCCGCTGTGATATCATATAATATTAGTATAACAATAATTGCTTTAAATTTCAAGTATGTTTTACATAAATATACATTTTGCACAATATTTATTCTGTGAATTTGTTAATGATGAGGAGGGCAAGCTATGAAGATCGCAGCAGTTATAGCTGAGTATAATCCTTTTCATAACGGTCATAAGCATCAGCTTGCCGAAACAAGGCGGCTCGGTGCGACACATATCGTTGTTATCATGAGCGGTGCGGCTGTTCAGCGCGGCGATGTAGCTGTGGCAGACAAATTCTTCCGCGCGCAGACGGCGCTTGAAAACGGTGCCGATCTCGTTATCGAACTGCCATGTCCTTATTCCTGTTCGAGTGCCGAGCGGTTTGCAAGGGGCGGTGTACAGCTGCTTGCAGGCTTAGGTGAGGGCGGCGTTACGATGCTTTCTTTCGGCTGCGAGGATGCCGATATTACGCTGCTGAAAAAGGCAGCTGAGATATCAGCGAAACTTGATGATTCGGAATATGTGCGTAATATGCTGGAAAACGGTGTACCTTATCCCGCAGCTGTGGCTTCCGCTGCGGGTATACCCGCTATACGTGCAGTGCTGGATAAGCCGAATAACATGCTTGCCATCGAATACATAAAAGCACTGGGTAAATACGCTCAGTGGGTCGAACCTTTCGCTGTTGCCAGAAAAGGTGCTGACCATGACAGCGCTTCACCGACAGACGGCATAGCCAGTGCTTCATACATCAGGGAACTTATCGGGGCGGGCGAGGATCATTCTGCCTTTGTGCCGAAAATTTTGCAGGACGAGCCTTTTCTTATCAAAAACGCAGATAAGTCGCTGCTGCTGAAAATAATGACAGCTTCGGCTGCTGAGATACAACGCCTGCCAGATATGTCTGCTCACCTTGCAAGGCGGTTTGTGAATACCCGTGAAACAAAGTGCGAGGTCATTCGTTCAGTTGATGACTTTGCAGCACAGTTCAAGCACAAGGCGGTCACACTTGCAAGGGTACGGCGAATGATACTTTATCTTGCACTGGGGGTGACTTCGCACGACTTTTTCGATGTGCCTTACGGCAGAGTTCTGGCACTCAATGAACGCGGGCGTGAGATATTTGCGGCGTGCAAAAACAATACCCTGGAATACGGCACTTCACTGGCATCGCTCGAAAAGCTGTCTGCAAGGGCGGCGAGGATATCTGAACTGGAGCGGAATGCTGTCACTTTACAGCAGATGTGTGTCAGCGGCAGGGCGGAGTTCAGGAATGAGTACAGAAGAAAGATAGTGCTGTCCCGTTAATAGAATGTTTATAAAATTAGCTATTGGCAAAAGCGGGATAATGTGGTATAATAAATAGGTTAAAATAAAATGTAACGAAAGGCGGTCATATATATGAGAGCAGTTGTAACTGTTATCGGTAAGGATACTGTAGGCATTCTGGCAAAGGTCAGCACCAAGTGCGCTGAGCTGAATGCGAATGTTGAGGAGGTAACACAGTCGGTGTTGCAGGAACTTTTTGCTATGATAATGGTAGTTGATATCTCCAAGCTGAATTCTGATTTCGCCACCCTCAGTGACAGCCTGACTGCGCTGGGTGATGAAATGGGCGTTAAAGTCCACGTAATGCACGAGGATATTTTCAACTGCATGCACCATATCTAAGGAGTGACTCTGACAGATGATAAACGTATATGATATTCTTGAAACTATACGTATGATACAGGACGATTGTCTTGACATACGTACTATAACAATGGGCATTTCTCTGCTTGACTGTATCGACAGCGATATTGACAAGGCTTGCGAGAAGGTCTATGAGAAGATAACCACTAAGGCGAAAGACCTTGTAAAGGTCGGTGAGCAGATAGAGAAAGAACTGGGCATACCGATAATAAACAAGCGTATCTCGGTGACTCCTATTGCTATCGTTTCTGCGGCATGCAAGGGTTCACCCGTAAAGTTTGCCCATGCTATGGACAGGGCAGCCAAAACTGTCGGCGTAAACCTGATAGGCGGTTACTCGGCACTGGTGCCTAAGGGCTTCTCGGCGGGCGATATCGAGCTTATCAAGTCTATTCCAGAAGCACTCGCTACCACTGAGAGAGTTTGCTCGTCTGTAAATATCGGCTCTACCAAGACAGGCATCAATCTTGATGCTGTAAAGCTGATGGGCGGCATTATACGTGAATGTGCTGAAAAGACTGTTGACCAGGCTTGCTTCGGTGCTGCTAAACTGGTGGTATTCTGCAACGCTGTTGAGGACAACCCGTTTATGGCAGGTGCTTTCCACGGTGTCGGTGAGCCTGACTGCATGATAAATGTAGGCGTTTCCGGTCCCGGTGTTGTAAGGGCGGCTCTTAAAAAGTATCCTGATGCTGATATCACAGGCATTGCAGATGTTATTAAGGAAATTTCCTATAAGATAACCCGCGTCGGTCAGCTGGTAGGTACTATCGCTTCTGAGCGTCTTGGCGTGCCTTTCGGTATAGTTGACCTGTCACTTGCGCCTACACCTGCTGTTGGTGACTCAGTAGCGCATATACTTGAAGAGATAGGTCTTGAAAAGTGTGGTACTCACGGCACTACTGCCTGTCTTGCCATGCTCAATGATGCTGTCAAGAAGGGCGGCGTTATGGCTTGCTCGCGCATCGGCGGACTTTCGGGTGCGTTCATACCCGTTTCAGAGGATGCAGGCATGATAGCTGCGGCTAAGAGCGGCGCGCTCTGCATAGAGAAGCTGGAAGCTATGACAGCAGTCTGCTCGGTAGGTCTTGATATGATAGTTGTACCGGGTGACACTCCCGCTGATACCCTTTCTGCTATAATCGCAGATGAAGCGGCTATCGGTATGGTAAACTGCAAGACAACAGCTGTCAGAGTTATCCCCGCTATCGGTAAAGATGTGGGTGAAGAACTCGACTGGGGCGGTCTGTTCGGCTGCGGACCTGTTATGCCGCTCAAAAAGGAATCGGCAAGCAAGTTCATCAATCGCGGCGGTCAAATACCTGCGCCTCTGCACAGCCTTAAAAACTGATATTTCGAGGGCAGCCTTGTGCTGCCCTTGTTTTGTTGAAAAAGGTAATATTACAGACAGGCATAAAGCACAGCCCAACGGGCTTTTTTGAATGCTTATAGAAAGACCACAAAGGTGATACTATGGAAAAAATACTTCTCGATATGCACACACACAGCAGTCATTCCCCCGATGCTGATGACAGCGCTTCGGCTATGTGTGAAAAAGCTGCCGAACTGGGTGTGAAGGCTTATGCGCTGACCGATCACTGCGATGTTAACTTCTGGGAGGAAGCACCGTCACCGGAAACTATTGATGCCATGATGTACGGCGCGGGCAGGTATGCACTTGCGAGCATAGCAGAGCAGACCGAACTGCGTGAGCGCTTTGCGGAAAGGCTTGACCTGATCGTGGGTATCGAACTCGGTCAGCCGATGCAGAACATAGAAAAAGCAGAACTGATCGCAAATGACCCTCGCCTTGACTTCATCATCGGTTCGCATCATATGAATGCAGGTGTCGATGATTTCTATTATCTTGATTACAGCAAGATGTCAGCCGAAGAATTAGACCATCTTCTGTGTGACTGCTTTGAGCAGACTTTAGAAATGTGTCAGTGGGGCAAATTCGATGTGCTGGGGCATTTGACATATTCGCTGAGGTACATCTGCGGCGAATACGGCATAGATGTCAGCCTTGAAAAGTACGAAGAGGTCATAAGAGAGATCTTCGGCACGCTTATTTCAAAGGGGAAGGGCATTGAGATTAACACATCGGGTCTGCGCCAGAAATACGGGCAGACTTTCCCGACTTTTGAATTGGTGAAACTCTATCGTCAGCTGGGCGGCGAGATACTCACTATCGGTTCGGATGCACATCGCACTGCCGATCTCGGCAAAGGCATCTCGGAGGGTATCGTGCTTGCAAAAGAGGCGGGTTTTGACAGGGTGACATACTTCAAAAACCATGAGCCGCATTTCTTAAAGCTGTGATTTGATCTTGTCGAGTGCGGTTTTTTCAAGGCGGCTGACCTGTGCCTGCGATATGCCTATCTCTTTTGCGACCTCCATTTGAGTGTGTCCCTTGTAAAACCGCAGGAACAAGATGTTCTTTTCGCGGTCTTTGAGGGTCTTTAACGCTTCTTTCAGGTTAAGTTCTTCAAGCCAGCTTTTGTCATCGTTGCTGTCACAGATCTGGTCAACGATGTACAGCGCATCACCGCCCTCAGTGTAGACGGGTTCGTATATCGATACAGGGTCGGTTATTGACTCCAAAGCGGTTACGATATCGGCACGCTTTTCACCTGTCAGTTCGGCTATCTCGTCTATGCTCGGTTCACGCTGATGCTTTGCTATAAAACTTTCCTTTGCCTGCATAGCTTTGTAAGCAAGGTCGCGCATCGAACGGCTCACCCTGATGGGGCGGAAATCTCTCATATAGCGCTTTATTTCTCCCAATATCATTGGCACAGCGTTGTGCAGTCGAAAAAGCGGCGGCGATCATTTGGATCGCCGTTTTTTGTTATATATTGCGAATATGTACAATAGACTGTGTGTAATTTTATATATATTGACATGTTGACAAAAGCGCATATTAGTGCTATAATGATAACAACAAAGAGATAATAACTAAAAGTTACAAAGAAAACAAAACTTGAAAGGAAGGTCTTACTATGAAAATGTTGATAGCTATTGATCTGCAAAAGGATTTTACAACAGGTGTTCTCGGAAACGCTGAATGCGATAAGGCGGCTGACAAGGCGGCTGAAAGGATAGCGGCTTTCCGCAGAGAAACTCCCGATACCCCTGTGATATTCACACTTGATACCCATACTGAGGATTACATGAATACTCAGGAGGGAAAGAATCTTCCTGTTGTACACTGTGTTCGCGGCACTGATGGCTGGAAGCTGGACGAGCGCATCGAAGCTGTCAGGGCTGAGGGTGATATAATGGTCGAGAAGCCTGCATTCGGTTCGGCTGAACTGCCCGCAGTCATCAGAAAAGCGGCAGGCGGCAAAGATATTGAAGAGATAGAGTTCATCGGTGTCTGCACAGATATATGCGTTATCTCCAACGCGATGATAGTAAAGGCTGCTTTCCCCGAAGTACCCATTGTTATAAACAGCGAATGCTGTGCAGGCGTAACACCGCAGTCGCACGAAAATGCACTCAGCGCGATGGCTGTCTGCCAGATGAAAATAGAAAGGAATGAGGCATAATGCTCAGCTATAAGATAGACGGCGGAGAATTTATCAAGCCGCAGTTTGACAATTACCCCGATGGTACCATGAAGATAGACGTTGCGCAGGCTGACAAATGCGAAAAGGTCGAAATTCGATGGCTTTACGAGAATGAAACTGAGCAGATGCAGCTTTTCTTTATCGCATCTAATCTGAAAGAACGTTTTCCAAAAGCTGAAATGACGCTTTTTCTGCCCTATCTGCCAAATGCAAGAATGGACAGAGTTCACAGCGATACAGAGGTGTTCACGCTGAAATATTTCTGCCGCTTTATAAATGCCATCGGCTTTGACAAGGTGACTGTGCTGGACGTTCATTCAAGTGTTGGCGCGGCACTGCTTGACAGGTGCGAGAACCTGTCGCCTGCGCCGTATATCGGAAAGGCTATGGAAGCCGCCGACTTTGACCCCGATAACGACTATCTTTTCTTCCCCGATGAGGGTGCTATGAAGCGCTATTCTTCGATGTTCACGGTAAAGCATGCAGGTTTCGGCATAAAGAAGCGTGACTGGTCAACAGGCAAGATACTGGGTCTTGATGTTGACGGCGATGACCCCGCAGGCAGGAACATCTTTATAATAGATGACATCTGTGCTTACGGCGGAACTGTTTTCTACTCGGCACAAAAGCTGAAAGAACTCGGCTGCAAGGATATAAACGTTTATTTCAGCCACTGTGAAAATTCCATTGAAAAAGGCAAGCTGTTCGGCTGTGGGCTGATAAAGAATATCTACACCACAAACTCCATCTGCACACTGGCAGAAAACGACATACTTAAGATAATGAAGCTGTAAGAAAGGAAGATACACCATGAAAGGCATAAATGCTGCACTGATGTGCGACTTTTACAAGATAGTCCACAGAGATATGATCAATCAGAAGATGACTAAGTCGATGTCTTACTATACTCCGCGAATGAGCCGTGTAAAGCGTTGGGATAAGGTGGTCATGTTCGGGCTTCAGATGTTCTGCAAGACCTGGCTTATCGACTACTTCAACGATAATTTTTTTGCAGTGCCCGAAGAGGAGATAGTTGCCGATTACAAGCGCGTGCTTGATAATTCTTTCGGCAAGGGCATCTACAACACTTCTTCCATTGTTGAACTTCACAGGCTGGGCTACCTGCCGCTGGAGATAATAGCACTGCCTGAGGGCACTCTTGTACCTGTACACGTTCCTATGTTCGGCATAACCAACACTCACCCTGATTTTGCATGGCTTCCGCAGGCGCTTGAAAGCCTTATCTCTGCTGAGATGTGGTACCCGCAGATAACAGCAACAGTCGGCAAGACTTACCGCGATATAGTCAACAAGTATTACGACCTGACCTGCGATGACAACATATCCCGCGCTAAGGCACTGGGTTCGTTCGATTTCAGGGGCGACCAGGGACTTGATGCGGCACTTAAAGCGGCGGCAGGCTGGTGCATGTCTTTTGAGAATACTGCTACCGTTCCCGCAATACCGTATCTTGAAAAGATGTTCGGTGCAGACTGTGAGAAAGAGTCTGTTGCATACGGCGCGGTCAGCACAGAACACTTTGTGATGTGCTCGAACTATGCAGTTGACGGCGATGAGGAAACTTTCCTCAGGAAGATGCTCAGGGAACTTTATCCGAACACTAGCTTTTCGGCAGTACTTGACTCATACGATTACTGGAATGTCATCGACAATATCCTGCCAAAGCTGCACGATGACATCATGGCGCACAACGGCTGTATGCTGATGCGCGGCGATTCTGGCGACTGCGTTGAAGTTGTCACAAAGACAGTCTTCAAGCTGTGGGAACAGTTCGGCGGAACAGTGAACAGCAAGGGCTACAAGGTGATTGACCCTCACGTTAAAGCCATTTACGGCGACAGCATAACAGTTCAGCGCTGTGAGATGATATATGAGATACTGATGAAGAACGGTTTTGCCTGCTCGAATGTGGCGCTGGGTGTTGGTTCTTTCTCGATGCACTGCATAGAAGAGGACGATGACATCACCGTTACAACGGCAGACGGTCAGCAGATAAAGGGAAAGGCGACTATCCTCAAGCCTTTCACGCGCGATACTTTTTCCAGCTGCATCAAGGCTTGCTATGCTGAGATAGACGGCAAAGAGTACCCCATCTTCAAAAACCCGAAAGAGGGCGGATTCAAAAAGAGCCAGAAGGGTCTGTGCTATGTTTACCGCGATGAAAACGGTGAACTTGCCTACAAGGACGGCTACGTGGGCAGCAATATCCCCGACGGAAACCTGCTTGAAACTGTCTTTAAGGACGGCAGGATAGTCAGGGAATTTACCCTCAGCGATATAAGAAACAGGCTCAACAACAATGCTTTCTGAATAACAAAACGGCGGTCTTTGCGGACCGCCGTTTTGCTGTATATGTTTGATGCACACTGTTAAAATAATTTCGTGCATCTGCGCTTATGAGATTTCTTTTGACTTCTTTACCGTGAATTTCAGCACATAAAGCAGCAGGCAGAACATCACTGCGCTTATCGGCAGCACGACTATTGCCTTGCCGTATCCCGCTTTTTCTACCAGTCCGCCGAAGAATGCGTTGAAGCCGATGTCGAAGAATGTTGCAATGCTTAATATCATGCCTGTTGCAGTGCCGGCTTCGGCAGGGTCGTAAAATTTGCCTATGAGCATGACAAGCATCGGGTAGATTATCGAAAATGCCACTCCCGATGCGCCCACCAGCAGCATACCGCTTTTGCCCAGCGCGATGCCTGTCGTGTAAAGTCCTGCGCCTGCCGCCGACCATATCAGCAGGCTTCTGAAAATGCCTATTTTGTCGATAAGCGGTGCGAATACCAGCCGCCCGACGGTTATCCCACCGAAGAACAGTGAAAGGTAGAATGCCGATCTCTGTACCGTAAAACCGAGATATTCGCTGCCGTAAGATGTCAGCCAGTTCATAAGCCCGTGTTCTGCAACGAAGTAACCGCCGCATATCAGTATCAGCAGGGGACTTGCGGGTTCTTTAAGCATCTTAAAATATCCGCCGCCGCTGCTTTCAGGCTTTTCGGGGTCGGGCAGTTTCAGCGTCACCAGAAGTGCCAGACATATCAGTGCCGCTGTAAGCAGTATAGCGTTGGCGATGTGCCAGTATCTCAGCTTATCGGCAAATCGTCCGCCGACATTCTGTGAGAAGGTTATGCCTGCCCCTTGCAGAAAGTTGAAAATGCTCACCAGCATCGCAGGCGATGCAAAAAGCAGGGGAGTGATGATGTTGACCGATGTGGATATCATAGTCGAGCCGCCCATCGAGAATATCATGGCTATCAGCAGAATGTAGTAATTCTCGGTGAAAACGTAGGTCGCCAGTGCCGCAGCCCAAAGCAGCAGCACCCCGCCGATGAACCTCTTGCGCGGCATTCTGTCAGAGAGGTATCCGCCCACTGACAGAAACAGCAGATTGCCCACGTAGCTTATCATTATTATCCTGCCTGCCTGCGATTCTGTCAGCGAAAATGAACTGCGCAGCTGCGGCAGAAATACGCCCCTCAGCGAGTCTGATGCCGCAGTTATGGTCATAATAAGCCCGCAGAACAGCACCGCAGTTATTTTTGAGTTTTTCTTTTCCATCAGCTGCCACCTGTCAGTAGTTTTGTATTTGCAGCTGTGCTTTCAGCTGTTCGGCAGTCATGTTTTCGGGCAGCTGTGATTTATCTGCTGTTATGCTGACTTTCTCACTGCCGTGAATATCGAACCAGTTATCAGAAAAAATGCAGTCATAGTCTTTCAGTGACAGGCAGACGCTCTTAGCGTAATTGTCAGATGTCAGTCCTATTTCAAAGAAGTCGCCTCTGTCATGTACTTCTGCGTTTATCTGGCAGGGAAGGAAGATAAATTCCTTTGGTCTGACGAACAGTGTCGTGCCGCCGCTTATGACTTCGCCGTTCTTTATCAGCTTGTATTCGAGGTACTTTGTTCGTCTGTCCTCGCGGTCTGCAAGTTCGGCAGAGTAGTCTGTCATGCACATTTTCTTTGCTGACATCGCTTTGACGATGCCCCTGCATTCGCCCTTGCAGATGATACTGCCGTCATTCCCGCGCAGATTTTCAATTATAGTAAGTTCTTCATCGTTCAGCGTATCATTGGTGACATATAGCGTGGGCTTTGCAGGTTCGCTGTCATCACAGCTGAGGAGTATCGGCGCATGGAATTTCCTTGCGTAATAGTGCAGGGCTTTCCAGCGCCCGAAATAGTCGATACTCGACCATGAGATGACAGGATTTGAGTCGTTTACCTGCCAGTAAGCCGAACCCATACAGCGGCCTCTTGCGCGGCGCATATGTTCAACATTTGAGCGTATGCAGTCAGCCTGAACTATCTGCGAGCAGTATATCAGCCGCCTGAAATCGTATGGGTAGTTGACCATCTGTGCCAGATAGTACATTACTTTTTCGTTGCCCTGTGTACATTTCTGGTGCGCCTGCATGACATTTCCGCAGAGGTCCAGATCACCCTTGCTCTCGTCTGCAAAATACAGGCAGGTCTTTATGTCGGGCAGACTTTCAAAACCGTATTCCGAGCAGAAGCGGTAGTGGTACTGCCTGAAAGCCTCAATGGGCTTGAAATTGTGCCATACGTCCCAGTAATGCTTGTCGCCCGCTTGGGTGGAGTCGGGATCGGTACCGCCGCCGCCCGATGATGGTGAGGACGGCCAGTAGAAGGTTTCCGGGTCAAGTTCACTGAGCATAGAGGGTATGATGTCCTCGAACAGCCGCAGATAGTCGGCTTTGCACTGCTTGTCATCAGCCCAGCCCCAGTATCTCCATGCTGATTCTATCTCGTTGTTGCCGCACCACATGCCGAGAGAAGCGTGATTTCTCAGCCTGAGGATATTGTCTTTGAACTCAGCGCGTACAGTACTTTCAAACTCAGGTGTCAGCAGGTAAGCCGAACATGCGAACATGAAGTCCTGCCAGATGATAAAGCCGTTCTCATCGCACCAGTCGTAGAAATATTCATCGGGATAATATCCGCCGCCCCATACTCTTATGAAATTATAGTTGGCAGCCTTGCAGTTATCCAGCAGTTTAACGGTACGTTCTTTTGTACAGCGGGTAACTATCTGGTCTTCGGGGATATAGTTTGCACCCATAGCGAATATCCTGACACCGTTGTTTATAAAGCAGAATTCCTTGCCCCATTCATCTTTTTCCTGCGATATGGTCAGCGTGCGCAGACCTATACGCTTCGTTACGCTGTCAAAGATATGTTCGCCGCAGTACATCTCAACTGTACAGGTGTAGAGCGGCTGTTCGCCCAGACCTCTGACCCACCATAGTTGGGGGTCATCTATCACGGCCTCAGCTTTGCCCTCCTCGATCGGAAAAGTCTGTGAGATGCCGTCGGGGGAGGTGACAGTAAGCCTTGCCGAAATCTTTTCCGACGGGTCAGTTTCCCATATGTCCATATCAGCTGTACAGCAGAGGGTAACTTTGCCGCTCTCATGCTTCTGGGTGAAATAAACGCTGTTTATCCTGCCCTTGTCAAAAAAGCAGAGCGAAACGTTACGCCATATGCCCATATCAGGCAGTTTTGGACCCCAGTCCCAGCCGAACATGCAGTGTGCTTTGCGCAGATGCGGGTAGCCTGCCAATGAATGTTCAACGCCGATAAGCGGGCGTTCTTCCTGCTTCTGACGGATATACTCGTTGGGCGAAAACAGTTTTACCGTCAGAATATTGCCCTCTTCTTTCAGTTTTCCGTTGACATCGTATTCCCATATGCGGTGCATGTTGTCGGTCTTGCCCAGCAGTTCACCGTTAAGGCAGACTTCTGAAAGCGTGTCGATGCCGTCAAAGCGAAGTATCTTTCTGCCGCAGTCAAGCAGCAGGCTGTCAACATCGAAAGTTTTTTCAAATGTGCAGCCGTTGTCACAGATGTCTGTGGATATATATTCGTTCTCACGGTAATATGGGTCGGGGATATCTTTATTTTCGATAAGTGTTTTGTATAATGAGCATGGTACATCGGCGGTATAGGTCTTTTCTCCGCTCTTCAGCGACCAGCTTTTATTTAGATCAAGTCTGTACATATTCAACTTCCTTTCGGCTGATACTTTTTAGATATTATATCACTCAAAAACAATGTCGTCAATAGATGTATACGATTGCAATTCGTTAAATTTCTGATTATTTTTTGTATACCTGCCAATAATTTTTCTGAGGTGATAACATGTTAAGAATAAACAGAACAGTCGGCAGGGACGGCAAGCCTGTGGCAGAGGGAAAACCCGCTGAAAGCGAAGCGCTTCGCCTGCTTTTAAATGAGATATCAGCACGCATCATAAGTACAGATGAAGAATAAGGACAAGCGCATGACAGCGCTCTATATAAGGGTATCGACCGATGCGCAGTTTGAAGAGGGTTATTCTGTTGATGCACAAAAGGAAAAGCTGGCACAGTTCTGCAAGCTGAAAGATATCGAAAACTATGGATTTTACATTGACGGCGGCTGGTCGGGAAGCAACATCGAGCGACCTGAGATAAAACGCATGATAGATGATATACTCGCAGACAGGATATCCGCAGTGGTGGTATATAAGCTGGACAGACTTTCACGTTCGCAGAAAGACACCATATTTCTGCTGGAAGATGTGTTCATACCCCATAACTGCGCCTTTATATCGCTGAACGAGAATTTCGATACCTCGACTCCGTACGGTAAGGCTATGATAGGAATACTGTCAGTGTTTGCGCAGCTTGAAAGGGAAAACATACGTGAACGTACCCGCATGGGCATGTATGAAAGAGTGCGTTCGGGACTGTGGATGGGCGGCGGGCGTGTGCCTTTCGGGTATGACTATGACCGTGAGAAAAACAGGCTCGTACCAAATGAAAAGGCTGAACAGGTCAGGCAGATATATGACCTTTATCTGCAAGGCTATTCCACCACACAGCTTGCCGCCATGTTCGATGTTTCGGGCGACCAGCATATTTCTGCCATTCTTGACAGGATGACTTATCTCGGGAAGATAAGTTTTCGCGGCGAGATCATCGAGGGCACGCACGAGCCGATAATTGATGAAGTCACATGGCTGAGGGTCCGGGAAGAGCGGAAGAAGCGCTCGAAAAGAAGCGGCGGGCAGTCGGCATACCTTCTGACGGGACTGCTGGTGTGCGGAAGGTGCGGCGCTAAGATGCGATATCAGAAATGGGGCAGGGGACTTAAGATATACTGCTACTCTCAGCAGAAAAGCAAGCCCTCGCTGGTAAAAGACCCGAACTGTGACAATATCAGATATGATGCCCGCGAGGTCGAAGAACTGGTGTTGAAAGATGTCTTTGAAAAGACAAAAAATATTTCTGCCGATAAGAACGGCGCTTCTGTGAGTGTGACCGCAAGGCAGGTCTTAAAACAAAAATATGATGCCGCCGCCCGCAAGATAAAGCGCCTGTATGACCTGTATGCCAATGACGAGAACGAACTTCTGCTTGAAACCATAGAGGAGAACAAAAAACAACTCGCAGAGATAGCCGAAGCCATCAAAAGGGAGGAGAAAACAAATTCAGCGGCACGCGAACTTGAGTACAGACGAAAAACACTCTATGACTTGTGCGGTCTGTGGGACGCAATGACGCTTACCGAACGTCAGCGTGCGCTGCGCACCTGCATCGACAGGATAATACTTGACGGTGAAGATATAAATATAGTATACTCTCTGTGATTTTCGACTGCCCAATGCTGTTGGCACAGCGTAGGTAGAAAACTTAACATTCAGTCCAACATCAAAATTATCGATGGCTTTTATCAGCCCTACTACACCGACCTGAAAAAGGTCATCGGGACTTTCCTTGCCAGAAGAAAAACGCTGGAGAACGCTCAGTACGAGCCGAAGGTTGCCTTTGATAAGTTCTTCTCTTGCATTTTTGTCGCCGCATGCTGTCCGCCTGAGAAGTTCCTGTTTTTCGGTTTCGGTCAGTACCCTTAGCGTACTCGTATTGACACCGCTTATCTCAACTTTGTTATACTGCATTTTTTACACTCCGTTCCTTTTTTATGGGAATATTTTTCCCGTTTTTCGGGAAAATATTCAACATTGTTCAAACAATAGTGTAAAGTGTCGGAAAAAGAAACAATTGTTATATGATATGACACTAATTGTAAAACTTTGTGCCGAAATATTGATTTTACAGTAAAAGTCTGTTATAATCAAAATGAACGTGTCAGATGGAATGGTGGTAAAAAATAACGTGGTTATCCCGCTGACACACCACAAAAACGGCGGTTTTACAGAACTTAAGGTGGTTGGCGTATGGTGCTCAATTATCCTTTTGTTTACAGCATTTTTATAGCAATCCGCCTTAAAATTCAG
>Ga0129310_1000146_pt1 | contig 98584 bp, 82 predicted proteins | sample Go1ome_2_FD_94433 | JGI IMG/M metagenome (GOLD analysis project Ga0129310, IMG submission 94433) | Western lowland gorrila individual fecal microbial communities from Wisconsin, USA - Go1022A metagenome | ecosystem: Host-associated > Mammals > Digestive system > Large intestine > Fecal | place... | reverse complement strand
CCATTTTTCGCAGAAAAATGAGCGGATTGCGAATGTTTTTGAGGATTGTGAGAGCACGCAGTGCGGAGCAATCCGGTATCAAAGGGGTCAAAAGACCTTTTGACCCCAACATCATGACATTGGCCGTGTTAACTAACCCAAACCTTTCCCTCACTTTTTTTACAAAACCTATGGAAATCTGCCGGAAAATGCTATATAATACTTTTCAAAAAGCACAACAAAGGAGAACCAAATGAGACATTTGTTAAATCCCTTAGATTTTTCTGTCGGGGAAATTGAACAGCTTCTTGATCTCGCTTCAGATATTGAGAAGAATCCTGACAGATATGCCCACGTATGTGACGGCAAGAAAATTGCAACCCTGTTTTACGAGCCAAGTACCAGAACACGTTTAAGCTTTGAAGCTGCAATGTTAAATCTGGGCGGCAGCGTTTTAGGTTTTGCCTCTGCCGATTCCAGCTCTGCTGCAAAGGGCGAAAGTGTTTCTGATACAATTCGTGTTATTTCCTGTTTTGCAGATATATGTGCCATGCGTCACCCAAAAGAAGGCGCACCGATGGTAGCTTCTACCAAATCTTCTATTCCAGTTATCAATGCCGGCGACGGCGGCCACCAGCATCCCACCCAGACTCTCACCGATTTAATGACGATCCGCTCCCTGAAGGGCCGAATTGACAATCTGACGGTCGGACTCTGCGGCGATTTAAAGTTTGGACGCACCGTCCACTCCCTGATTAATGCGCTGGTACGCTATACAGGTATCCGTTTTGTACTGATTTCCCCCCCGGAGCTGCGCGTTCCGGAATATATCCGTGAGGATGTGCTGGAATCCAACCATATTGAATACAGGGAAGTCGAAAACCTGGATGATGCAATGCCTGATTTGGACATCCTCTATATGACCAGGGTCCAGAAGGAACGCTTTTTCAATGAGGAAGATTATATCCGGATGAAGGACTGCTACATCCTTGACAAAAAGAAGATGGCCCTAGCGAAGGAGGATATGTTCGTTCTCCACCCTCTTCCAAGAGTCAATGAAATCGCCGTGGAGGTGGACGAAGACCCGCGCGCCGCATATTTTAAGCAGGTGCAGTACGGCGTCTATGTGAGAATGGCATTAATCATGACATTACTGGAGGTGGAAAAACCATGTTAAATATCAGCGGCTTAACCGAGGGCATTGTACTGGATCATATCCAGGCAGGCAAAAGTATGGATATCTATTATAAACTGGGACTGGAACAGCTTGAGTGCCAGACTGCAATCATTAAGAATGCCAAGAGCAGCAAGATGGGCAAAAAAGATATAATCAAGATCGACGGCGGCCTTGACCTGGTAAATCTGGATATCCTGGGATACATCGATCACAACATCACGATCAATATCATCAAGGACGGCCATATCGTAGAGAAAAAACGGGTGAAAATGCCAAAGAAAATCACAAACGTCATCTACTGCAAAAATCCCCGCTGCATCACCTCCATCGAGCAGGAGCTGCCGCATATTTTCTATCTCGCCGACGAGAAAAAAGAAACTTACAGATGTCAGTACTGTGAAGAAAAATATTCAAAATAATTCAGACTTTGCTCCTGTTATCCGAAACGGCTGTCCGGAGAAATATTATTTGTAAATATAGCCGGGCGGATGCTGTCTGAGAATAACTGGACAAATATAAGAAAATATGATAAACTTGTAACGTTTTGAGTAAGACAAATGGCCGCGGCTGCAGGACCGAAAGGCTGCAGGTGAGGAAAGTCCGGGCTTCACAGGGCAGGATGCCAGATAACGTCTGGTGGAGGCGACTCCAAGGACAGTGCAACAGAAATATACCGCCGGACAGGCACTTTGTGCCTGTCGGTAAGGGTGGAAGGGCAGTGTAAGAGACTACCGCCTGGCTGGTAACAGACAGGGCACATGTAAACCCCATCCGAAGCAAGACCGAACAGGAGGCATAAGGCGGCCCGTCTGCCTCCGGGTAGGTCGCTTGATTTTGCCGGCGACGGCAAAGCTAGATAGATGGCCATTCAACGACATAACCCGGCTTATCGTCTTGCTCAAAACATTTAACGTTCAAAGCAATGCTCTGCATTGTCGTATCTTAGATCCGTTAGTCTGCGGTCTTTCCCGTATATTTTTCCGCTCCCCTAAACTCCTTCGTTAAAATAAAAGGCACGAATAATACCAGATTGAGGATGAGAAGCAGCAGGACATCCGCCCAGCTGATAAGCTGATTATTAATTGCGCCTGCATTTCCACTGTTCAAAATAACCACCAGGTTATTATTCAGAAAATGCAGAATCACCGGAACCCAGATATTATTGGTTTTTAAGTAGGTATACGTAAAGAAAATTCCCATACCGATGCAGGTGATCTGCTGGGAAACAATACTTTGCAGCCAGGTATGCGGGCTGTAATAAAACACATTGACAGGCAGGTGCCAAAGTCCCCACAAAATTCCAAGCAGGAGGACGCCCTTTACCTTGCCGAAATGTTGCTGCAGAAACGGTGTAAAGTAATATCTCCATCCATATTCTTCACCGAAAAATGCTGTGAATACAAGGAAAAAATTGATTGGCAATACAAATAGTATTCTATAAGTCACCGGACTTTTAAATACATCTATGAATTCATCCAATTGTCCGCCTGCAATATACATCAGGAATATACGCCCGAAATACAGCAGTAAGAACAATATAACCATAAGCACAGAAATTTTTCCATTATGTGCTCTTAATCCATATGCTTCCCGATTTTCCTTCTTCTCTGCAAGGAGAAAAATCCACGAGACCAGAGAGCCAAAGGTGATAATCATATTGAGGCCTGCAAACAGCATCCCCGTCGCGGGCAGAAACACGCTGCCAACCGTAAGCAGCAGTAACAGCACGGTAATCGTGATGAAGCAGAGATAGAATTTCTTCGGAACCAGCTTGTCCTCTTTCTTTACCAGCAGCGCAGCCAGCATGACACCTGCTGCCGGATAATACATTTGGGCATTGGGGAAACAGCTCACGTCTATTCCTCTGTAATAAGCATACCCCATTAAAATACCCATCATATAGGGAAGTGCAAATGCAACGGACAAAAATATAATCAACTGCCTTTTTTCAGCGGCATCTGTTTTAGTTTTCTTCAATATCGTTTCCTCCTGTTCCCCTACCGGATTCACGTCAGGGAAAGTCTGTTTAAAAGCGCCTAAACATAAAATTCCTTCTCCGGCACATAATAAGATATGAAATTCAACCTATTAAAAAACATCTTAGTAAAGGAGCTGCCGTGAGACTGAATAAGAAAGTAATCCTTGTCACCGCTTCCACCCGCGGAATCGGTCTTGCCGCTGTCGCTGCCTGCGCAAAAGAAGGCGCCATCGTATACATGGCCGCCAGAAACAGGGAACGGGCAGAGACGCGGATCAAAGAGCTGAAAAACGAAACCGGAAACCAGCATATCCACTATGTCCATTATGATGCCGGACAGTTGGAAACCTGCCGTTCTATGGCAGATGAGGTCGCAAAAGCCGAAGGCCGGATCGATGTCCTCGTTAATAACTTCGGTTCTTCCGATCCGGCCATGGATCTGGATATCGCAAAAACCTCCGTTGAAACCTTCCTGAATACCGTAACCATAAATCTTGGCAACACTTATGCCGCCTCGCAGGCCGTCATTCCCTGCATGAGGCAAAACGGAGGCGGCAGTATTATCAACATCTCTTCCATCAGCGGCTTAATCCCTGATATTTCCCAGGTTGCCTACGGCACGGCTAAAAGTGCGATTAACCATCTGACCGAACTGATCGCAGTCCAGGAAGCCAGAAACGGCATCCGCTGTAATGCCATCCTGCCTGGGATGACTCAGACCGATGCCGTCCGGGATGCATTATCCGGCTTCTTTTGCGATTCATTTTTAAAGCAGTCCCCCATCCAGAGGATGGCAAAACCAGAAGAAATCGCCGCAGCCGTTGTCTATTTTGCCGCCGATGAATCATCCTTCACAACAGGACAGCTTCTCACCATCAGCGGCGGTTTCGGCCTGGCAACCCCTCTGTTCGGAGCTCTTGCCGATCTCGCCGACAGGCGCTGATAACTGCCTGGTGTCTTGTCACGTTCATGTTTAACCAAACCGTGTTTAATATGAGCGGAACACGCTCTAGACCCGGAAACAGCTTCCTCCGACAAACTCCCGAAGAATGGAGTTCTGCGGGATTCTCTCGCTGCTTACGCCCAGGAAATAATCGAGGAATTTCAACAGACGCTTTGCCTCCGGATATTCCTCGGAGTCCCTGGGAACGCTGTAGAGAATCGGTTCCGCATACTGCTTGAGTATCGCCAGTTCATACAGCAGAGCCGAATTAAACATCACATCGGCTTCTTCCTGGAATGGGAAGATATTCCGCTCTTCCCCTCTTCTGACTGAATCCCACATCCTGATCGTATCCTGCGCAGAGGAGCCTCTCGTCCTTGAGTCTCTTATCATCCTCCTGATCAGCCTTCCGTCTGTTGTAGGAATCCGGTTATGCTCATCAATATTCAGCTGGGTCAGGGCGCTGATGTAGATTTTGAATTTGCTCTCCTTCGGCAGCGAATAGGAAAGCTTATCGTTGAGACAGTGGATTCCTTCAATGACAAGGATATCCTCCTCTCCCAGCTGCAGGTAATCTCCCTTATATTCTCTCTCACCGCTTACAAAATTGTATCTTGGAAGCTGTACCCTCTTCCCGGCAAGCAGAGCCGTCATATCCTCATTAAACTGCTTTGTGTCAATACATTCCAACGCCTCATAATCGTAATTCCCCTCCTCATCCCTCGGGCTGTTCACCCGGTTGACAAAGTAGTCATCCACTGCAATCGGATGCGGTTTTAACCCAAGCGCACTCAATTGAATGGAGAGACGGTGGGAAAATGTAGTCTTTCCCGAAGAAGACGGTCCGGCTATCATAACAAATTTACTCTTATCGGAGCCGGCAATCTTTTCCGCCATATCACCGATTTTTTTCTCCTGCAGCGCTTCCTGCATCAGAATCAGTTCATTCATTCTGCCCTGGGAAATGGCCTCATTGAGTGTTCCCACATTAAAAACACCCAGTTTTTTGCCCCACTGTTCCGATTCCTTCTGAACCTCAAACAGTTTCCTTCTCGGATTCAATGCAGACAGCTCCTTCGGATTCTTTCTCGAAGGTAAGAGCAGGACAAACCCGTCATCATAAAGCTGCAGGTCAAAATACTTGATATAGCCCGTACTTTTCACCATATATCCGTAAAAATAATCTTCGAAATTTTCAATGCTGTAAATGTTGACCCTGGAAGCGCGCCGGTAGTAGAACAGCTTCTCCTTATCGTACATCCCGTGCAGATGGAACAGTTCCACCGCTTCATCTGTGTTTTCACTGCGCTTTAAAATCGGCAGATCGAGAGACACGAGGCGAATCATCTCCGTTTTCACCCTGTCAAGCAGTTCCCGGGTCAGCGCAAGCGCTCCCTCCGGTTCAATATACAGACCGTTTCCCATGGAAAAACACACCGTCAGTTTGCTGACGTTATCTTTGCCTGCAATATCATAAAATGCCTTCAGCATCAGGAAAAGCGCGCTTCTCTGGTAGCTTAAAAAGCCTGCCCTGTCGGCCGCGGTAATCAGCCTCAGTTCACAGTCTTCCTTCAAAGTCTTATGAAGCTCCTTCAGTTTTCCGTCGGCCGAGACGAGCAGTATATCATTCTCTATGCCTTCCTGATAATCTTTTACAATCTCCTGAAACGGCGTTCCAAATGCGTACTCCCTTTTCTCAGCCCCAATTGTTACAATCGGCATATTAGCCCTCCTTCTTTTTAATCAGACAAGCCTGTTACTCAAACGACACAGTTTGGAAATGTATCACGTTCCTTCATAACCTTAAGCCGCTCTCCCAGTCTCTCCTCCAGAAATTTTTCCATAAAATCAGTGAAAATATGCTCGATACCGTAATGTCCGGCATCTATCACCGCCATATCGTTGGCCACGGCATCGATCCCCTCATGATGGCCGATATCTCCGGTGATATACACATCCGCGCCGCATCTCAGAGCCTCCTTCAGCGTGCTGCCGCCTGCTCCAGGACAGATAGCCGCCGTCCTTATGCTCCCCTCCATATTTCCGAACACCGTTACAAACGGAATGCCGTAGGCCTTCTTGACGGCTTCTGCCGTCTCCCTGAGCGTCATGCTGCGGCCAAAACACCCGTAAATTCCAATGCCGTAATCTTTATCCTCCGCCGTCTTCCCCATCAGTTCTAACACCCTGGTATCCTTAAGCCCCAGCCGCTCGCCGGCCAGGTCCGCCATACATCCGGGCGCCGCGTCAAAATTTGTATGCATTGCATAATAAGATATGTCGTTCTGAATCATTTTAAGAATACGCCGGCTGATGAAATCTTCATCATTGACCTTTTTTAACGGTTTAAAGATAAGGGGATGGTGAGTGATAATCATATCCGCCCGGCATTCCACCGCATTGTCAATCACATCATCGGTGGCATCCAGAGCCAGATACACGGTTCTCACCTCTTTGTCACTCCTGCCGGCCAGAAGGCCCGGGTTATCCCAGTCACAGGCAAGAGAAACCGGCGCCAGTTCTTCCAGGATTTCAATCAGTTCCCTGCATTTCATCTTGTGCCTCCTTTATAATTTTCTGCCTCTCCTTCAGTTCCATAAGACGCCTACGGGCGCTCTCTGAATGATTCTGCGACAGCTTTTCAATCAGCTCTTCCACTGTTTTTTTCTCTTTTTCCAGATACCCGGCAAACACGCCGTTCTTCTCTTCAATCAGGCAGCGTCCGTACTCATAAAAGCAGTCTCTGCCGTACTTCATCATCCCATGGCCTGCCTCTATCACTGTGTAGTATTTCCCTTCGTCCCTGACCATTGTTTCCCTCAGGATGCAAAAGCCGTTTGTTTCGAGAAAACGCCTCACATTCCCAGGCTCCGACTGAGGGGAAAGGATTAGGCATTCTGTACTTTCAAAAACATGCCTCCCTTCCTCCAGAATACGCACCATCAGCTCTCCGCCCATTCCGGCTATTACAATCGTGTCTGCCTCTCCCGCCTCAAGCTTATGCAGGCCGTCGCTCTGCCTCAGGCATATCCTGTCTTCCAGACCGTATTCATGGACATGCCGCTTTGCGCGCTCCAAAGGCCCTTTCCGCACATCCATGGCCAGCGCGCGGGGGGAAATTCCTTCCTTCACAAGATAAATCGGTATGTATCCATGATCGGTTCCTATATCAGCAATTATGCTTCCCCTGCGAACAAAGGAAGCAATTGTCTCTAAACGGTGTGATAATTTCATCTAAATTTCCTCAGTTAAATTCTTATTTCTTGTATGGCGGTTCATCCAAAAGCCGGACTGTAATCATGGCCGAACTGTTGCCTCATTAATCCAGGTAATCCTTCAGCTTCTTGCTTCTGCTTGGGTGACGCAGCTTTCTGAGCGCTTTTGCCTCTATCTGGCGGATACGCTCCCTTGTCACGTTAAATTCCTTTCCCACCTCTTCCAGAGTCCTCGGCCTTCCGTCATCCAGGCCGAATCTCAGCCGGAGTACCTTCTGTTCCCTGTCCGTCAGCGTGTCAAGCACTTCCATAAGCTGCTCATGCAGCAGAGTAAACGTGGCCGCATCCAGGGGCACCTGCACATGGTCATCCTGGATAAAATCTCCGAGGTGGCTGTCCTCTTCCTCCCCAATCGGAGTCTCAAGAGAAACAGGATCCTGCGAGATTTTCATTATCTCCCTGACGCGCTCCACCGGCATATCCATCCGCTCCGCCACTTCCTCCGGATGCGGCTCGCGCCCCAGCTCCTGGAGAAGCTGCCTGGAGGTGCGGATCAGGCGGTTAATCGTCTCAACCATATGCACCGGAATCCGGATCGTCCGGGCCTGATCGGCAATGGATCGCGTAATAGCCTGGCGGATCCACCAGGTTGCATACGTACTGAACTTAAAGCCCTTGGAATAGTCGTATTTCTCAACGGCTTTAATAAGCCCCAGATTTCCTTCCTGAATCAGATCCAGAAACTGCATTCCGCGGCCCACATATCTCTTGGCAATGCTTACAACCAGGCGCAGATTCGCCTCAGCCAGACGCTTTTTGGCATATTCATTGCCCATCTCCATCTGTTTTGCCAATTCTATCTCCTCCTCCGGTGAGAGAAGGGGTACCTTTCCAATCTCCTTCAGGTACATTCTCACAGGGTCATCTATATTGACGCCGTCCGGAATAGTCAAATCGATGCTTTCAACGTCTATCTCTTCTTCATCATTCAGCTCTTCCTCAATAAAAAGATCCGGATCGATCTCAAGCTCCTCTTCGAACTGCAATACATCCACCTTATTACTATCTAGAAAATCATATATCTGATCCAACTGATCCGGGTTCAGTATTTCGCCATGGAAAAAGTCAAGAATTTCTTTATTTTCCAACACATTCTTCTTACTTTTCGCCAGTTCCAAAAGCTGTGTGAGCTTCTCTTCAAATGTCACTGTCTTTTCATCCATAATTCTTACATCCCTCCATAGCTTTTTAATATTTTCTCCTTAATCGAGTGAAATATGCAGATTAGCAAGTTCCGCCTGATCCCTGATCAGTTTTTGCAGCTCGTCCAGCCCTTCGGCGTGGCGGATCTGATGATCCAGACTGTTCTTTTTAATGCGCAGCACTGTCTCCGAAAAGGCTTTTTTCTGTTCTTCATTACTCAGGGACTCTTCCAGACTGGCGTTAAACAGAGCCGCCACCTCCCGGTAGTTCCCCTCGTCGTCAATAAAATGATTCAGGATGGATGCCGGATTAACATCTCCTTTTTCATGACCGTCAAAAACCATCTGCGCCGCCTCCCGGTACAGCGGTTTTACAAAATCAGCCGGACCGATAATTCCATGAATCTTATCAAAAAGCTCCGGTTCTTCAATCAGCCATGTGAGCAGAAGACGCTCCGACTTCCTGATGCCTTCTTCCTTCTCCTTCTTCTTTGCAGGCGCGCCCGGACGGTTCGCGGCGCTCTCTTCCCCGCCTGGCTCCCTGGTTCTTCCGGCCCCCATTCCCAAACGGTTTCCCAACTGATTGACAAGGGTTTTCAAATTCTCATAATTGATAAAAAATTCTCTGGATACGGCCTGTATATAGTTGTCCCTCTCCAGAGCTTCCGGAAAATCCAGTAATTTTCTGGCTGCCTTATTATAAAAATCCGTTTTCTGCTCCGGATCCTGCATATCGCATCCTTCTTTTAATACATCTATCTCAAATAAAAAGCTGTTACGGGCATTTTCAATCCGTTTTTTGAACTCCTCCGGACCCAGGTTCTTCATAAACTCATCCGGATCCTTGTATGGCCTCATATTCAGCACCTTTGCCGATATCCCCGCGTTCTTAAGTATCGGGATTGCCCGAAGAGCCGCTTTTACGCCTGCGTTATCGCTGTCATAGGTCAGAATCACCTGTTCCGTATAGCGTTTCAAAAGAGCCGCATGCTGTTCCGTCATCGCCGTCCCCAGCGATGCCACCGCATTGGTAAAGCCGGCCTGATGCATCGATATTACATCCATGTATCCCTCGCAGAGCAGGATAAACTTCTGTCTGGAGGTTCTGGCATAATTAAGCCCATAAAGGTTCCTGCTCTTGTCAAACAGCTTCGTCTCCGGAGAATTCAGGTATTTGGGTTCTCCGTCTCCCATGACGCGGCCGCCAAAACCGATCACCCGGTTATTGACATCCATAATCGGAAACATGACGCGGTTCCAGAACTTGTCCCGTGAGCCGCGCTCTTCAATTGTGACAAGGCCTGTCTCCTTTAATATGGTATCGTCATACCCTTTGCCTCTCAGATAGCGGTACAAATCATCGCTTGTTTTATTCGAATACCCCAGTCCGAACCGGCGGATTGTCTCATCCGTCAGCTGGCGCCTCTGCAGATAATCATAGCCTGCCCGGCCCTGCGGCTGTTTCAACTGATAATAAAAGTAATTGGCCGCCTGCTTATTGATCTCAAGCAGCGCCGCTTTCAGATCCGCCTGCGCCTTTGCCTCTTTGGAATATTCCATCTTCGGCAGCTTGACGCCGCAGCGTCCGGCAAGCATTTCCACTGCCTCACGGAAGGAATAATTCTCATATTCCATAACAAAGGTAATCACATTGCCGCTCACGCCGCATCCAAAGCAATGATACATCTGCTTCTGGGGCGCCACGGAAAATGACGGTGATTTTTCGTGATGGAAGGGACAAAGGCCAAAATAATTGGCCCCTTTCTTCTGAAGCTTCACATACCCGGAAATAACATCCACGATGTCGCTTCTCATTCTGACTTCTTCTATTACTTCTTCCGGATAATACATGAAAACCTCCTTAAACTTTCCAGGATTTTGGTACAAAGAGCTCGTTAAAACGGTCTATGGCGTAGATGTCGGTCATTCCGGCAATATAATCGCAGACCACCCGTTCTTCTTTTTCACCGCGCTCTCTCATCATATCCAGATACTCTTCCGGTAATTCATCAATATGTTTCATATAATGCTCATAGAGCATGACAATCATGTGCTGCGCCTTGCCCTCCTCCGCTTTGGCGATTCCGTTCCGGTATACATTCTCGAACATCCATCTGCGCAGGCCGTGCATCGCCGTCTCCATACCGGGAGACATGGCGATCTCAGGCTTGTCAAAGCTCTGGTAAATAATATCATGTATCATTGTATTGAGACGCTCCCTGACACTGTTCCCGAGAATATCCGTATATTCCGGCGGCAGATCTTCTTCCTCGAAAATCTTTCCCCGGATCGCGTCGTCAATATCATGGTTAATATAGGCTATCTTATCGGAAAGACGGACGATATGTCCCTCCAATGTAGATGGACGGCCGCTGGTACGGTGATTCAATATCCCGTCCCTCACCTCCCAGGTCAGGTTGATTCCCCTGCCCTTTTTCTCCAGCACCTCCACAACGCGGACGCTCTGCTTGTAGTGGGCAAAGCCGCCGCTGCAAAGTTTATCGAGAATCGCTTCCCCCGAATGGCCAAACGGCGTATGCCCAAGATCATGGCCAAGCGCAATCGCCTCGGTAAGGGATTCATTCAGCCGCAGAGCTTTTGCAATGGTCCTGGCTATCTGGGAAACCTCCAGCGTATGGGTAAGCCGGGTTCTGTAATGATCACCCTCAGGCGCGAGGAATACCTGTGTCTTGTGCTTCAGCCTTCTGAATGACTTGCTATGTAAAATCCGGTCCCTGTCCCGCTGGTACTCCGGACGGATATCACAGAGAGGTTCTTCCCTGTCCCTGCCCCTGGTGTTTTCGCTTAAAGATGCGTAAGGGCTAAGATATTCACGTTCCCATTTTTCCGTAGTTTCTCTGATATTCATATCGCTCCCACCCTTATTCAGAACAATTTGTGCAATAATCTCGAAAGTTCACCCATTATCTATCTATGATATCATATTTTTCTACTTTTTAACACCCTTAATATGTTAATATTTTCTAAAAAGTTACGAAAAAAAGGACAAAAGACGCAAGATTCCTTTCTATATATCATGCTTTACACAGGGAAGGAATCTGCCAGACACAGGGTTCCCCACCCGATTCTCGGGTTCGGATAGACGCTCTCTCCCGGCAGGTGCCTCGCCCCCCGGATCAAAAAAGCCTTCAGTTTTTCGCCATAGAGGAAGGGATCATTGCCCCTTACAACTCCCCACTGCATCATCAGAGCCGCGCTGCCCGTCACAAAGGGGGCGGCAAAGGATGTTCCCGTAACCGTCTCATAGCCTCCCCCCGCCCTGGCAGTCATAACATTTACACCCGGAGCTGCAAGATCCGGTTTGACCAGGTTGTCGAGCCTGGTAAACCCCCGCCCTGAAAAGTCAGCGTAGGCCTGATAAGAATCGTTATAGGCTCCGACTGAGATTGCCCGAAGGGATGTCGACGGTATTGTGAGGGTCGTATCCGGCGTGGAGCGCAGGAAATGGGTGGCACGGTTCAGGGCGCTTGCCGACGGCAGCCAGAAATCATACTGCCCCGAGATAATTCGGCGGGGAATCAGCCTGAATTTCCAGATTCCGCTCTCCACATAATCGTACCTGGGTATGAAATCAAAATAAATTTCCTGAGCCTTGCTGTAAGGGCTGGGTTTTCCATAGTATAAAAGAACCGTTGTCCTTGCAAACTGGATCCGCTGGGAGCCGAGCTGGCTGCTTATTGGACCTACCGTAGTGCCTCCGGGTCCCACCAGTACGACATCAAAAATATCCGCATAAATCTTCCACAGCTGTACGCCGAAGCCGGTTTCGTAGCCATCCACCGACAGTTCAATCTCCACCTCGCTTCCCTCCGTCAGAACACCGGAGGTATGCCCCATCGCGCTGCCTTCGTTGCCGGTTCCGGCAACCACTGTGGTTTTCCCCTGGGCAGCCATGGTATTTAAATAAGTTTCCAGCAGGCTGGTTCCATCGTGAGAGCCATATGTATTACCGAAGCTGAGATTGACAGCCAGCGGTTTCTGGTAAAAAACCGCCCGGTTCACAACATAATCCAGGGCACGCATCATCTCCGTAGTCCGGGGAAAAGAATCCGTGGCCGGAACGCCCAGTTTCACAATAAGCAAATCACTTTCCCAGGCCACGCCTTTGTATCTGCCGTCACCTTCCAGTCCGCTACCGGCCGCAATCCCGGCCACCGCCGTCCCATGACCGCTCACATCCCTCGTCGGCACAATCTGGTAAGCCGCCTCACGGCTTCCCGCTGCAAGCGCTTCATTGATCTGTTCACGGTCATATATGGTATCTTTATCCTGATCCCATAATTCCAGGATGCGGCTTTTTCCGGCAGCATCACGAAAATCCCGGTGATAGTAGTCAATCCCGGAATCAATAATGGCGGTGATGACGCCTCGGCCGGTCAGGCCGCTTCCGTCCTCCTGAACCTGATTAATGCAGGAATTGCTTCTACCTCTGTAAACGGAAAAATAGAGCCTTTTCGGTTTTTCTATATATTCGATCTGCGAAAAACCTGTCAAAGACTCTATTAGTGATTGCGGTACCGTTAAGATCGCATAGCCTCCAGATAATGTGGCTGCTTCGATTTCCGGTAATGCTTCAAGGACAACATTCAGATCTCCGTTGTATTTTACGATCAGCTCCCACCGTTTTTCTTCCCTGTTAAACCCCACGCTCAGCGCAGGTGATTTTTCAAGTTCTTCCGCCGTGGCATCGAGAGCCAGGTTCAAAAGATTTTCTGCTTTTTGATCGGCCATACGCACATCCGTTTTCTCATATTACACCTAAGTATATGCGGACAGCGGTGAGAATATGCCTGCTATTTCAGGAAACCGTTTATAATCTGTTCCTCTGCCTCAGCTTCCGTAAGCCCCAGCGTCATCAGCTTTATAATCTGTTCTCCCGCAATTTTGCCGATTGCCGCTTCGTGAATCAGGGCTGCATCCGGATCATTGGCGGTCAGTTCCGGAACTGCCTGGATTTTTGCGTTGCCTATAATAATCGCGTCGCACTCCGTATGGCCTGCGCAGCGGCTGTTTCCATTAATGACGGAAATAAACTTCTGGCGGGAATCTTCCTTGGCAACAGAACGCGACATTACATTGGCGCTGGCATCCTCACCGTTCAGATTGACAATAATGCTGCTCTCGGCATCCTGGTTCCCATGGGTCAGAAGGCGTTCTTTGATGACAATGCCGGCTCCTGCTGCCAGATCCGCCACTGTTTTCCTGATCGTGGAATCCACTCCCTTAATCTGGACCGTCTCCATCTCCAGGCTGCTTCCTTCCTCCATCGTAACTTCCGTCGTCGGATTTAAAATCCGCTTTCCTTTTCCGTCCCCTTCGCCGTAATGCTTCTCAACATAACGGACCCTGGCATTCCTTCCGATAAAAAAGCGGTGGATTCCGTCATGCTCAGATGCGGCGTCTCCGCCGTTATGAATGCCGCAGCCTGCAATAATCGTCACATCTGCATTATCTCCGATATAAAAATCATTGTATACCATCTCCGTCATGCCGCTCTGGCTTAAGACAACCGGGATATGGACACTCTCATTCTTCGTGCCTTCCTTAATTCTGATATCTATGCCCGACTTGTCCTCTTTCGTTATAATGTCAATATTGGCCGTCGTATTTCTGCCGGCCATCTGTCCGTTGGCGCGGATATTATATGCTCCTGCCGGTACTCCATGCAGATCGGCCACCTCTTCCAGTAATGTTCTCTGAATCTGATCCATTAATTATCCCTCCTGTAAAAATCGCAAGCCTCCACTGCAGATGACGTCCCCAGAATCTCCGGAAGAATCTCGTCCTTTCTGCCTTCCTTAATCACGCGCCCGTCAGCAATTACGACAATACGGTCCGCAATATTGAGAATCCGTTCCTGATGGGAGATAATCATGATAGATCCGTTCGTCTTTGCCCTCATTCGCTCAAAAACCTGAATCAGGTTCTGGAAGCTCCAGAGATCAATCCCCGCCTCCGGCTCATCAAATACCGACAGCCTGGACGCCCTGGCCAAAACCGTGGCGATTTCGATTCGTTTCAGCTCGCCGCCGGAAAGACTTGCATTTACTTCACGGTTAATATAATCCTTTGCACATAAGCCAACCTCCGACAGATAGCGGCAGGCATCCGCCGCAGACATGTTTTCTTTTGCCGCAAGCCGGATCAAATCGAGAACCTGAACACCTTTAAACCGCACCGGCTGCTGAAACGCGAAGCTGATTCCCATGTTGGCTCTCTCGGTAATGCTTTTACCTGTGATATCCTCGCCGTTAAACAGGATCCGGCCCCCGGTCGGATTAATAATGCCTGCAATCAGCTTGGCAAGCGTTGACTTCCCGCCCCCGTTCGGCCCTGTTATTACTACAAATTCATTGTCATTTATCGTTAAATCGACATGGTGGATTATTCCTTTTTGTCCCTTTTCTTCCTGGATCTCATAAGAAATATTCTCCAGTTTAAGCATGGTGTTCCTCCTCTATGATAAATTTATCCATCGTGATGTTTCTGCTGCTTTTTCACATCTTTTTGCAGTTAGTATTATATACCACTTTTCCAGCTTTTACTATAGTAAGGAGGAGAAAAGATCGCTTGATTGTGTGTTTTTTTACAAAAACCTGCATAAAAAGCCTTCAATATCTCTAAAAACCGCTGCAAGTATATCTGCTGCCGCACCGTTCCCCATGTGGCTCCCGGCGTTATGTTTCTTGCATTTCTCCCTGAGCTGTTATAAAATAATAAAAAAGATACAAAGGAGAATTCTATTGGCTTCCATCGAAATTTTTCTTTTGCAGTCCCCTAAAATCATACATGATTCTTCCCCGTGCCGTCTTCCCTACCAGAAGGCCGAAGCGCTTTTATATTATCTGGCCATAGAAAAAAGGGCCACCAGAGAACAGGCCGCGTCCCTTCTGTGGGATCAGTGTGACGAGGCGGCAGCCAGAAAGAATCTGCGCCATGCAATCTTCACGGTAAAAAAGGCCCTCGGTGAAGAATGCATCCTGCCGTACGGCCGCCAGGAATTGATTTTGAATCCTGATATCTCCATTACCCTGGATTATGATCAGTTAATACAAGAGGAATGTACCGATGTCTATCACGGTGAATTCCTGACAAGCTTCTATATTAAAGGCGCTCCTGCTTTCGAAGAATGGATGCTTGCAAAAAGGCACTATGCCCTGCATACTTATCTGAAGCTGATTTACCGCCGGCTTTCCCTTCTTCCGGACAGCGATGTCGAAGAATCGGAACGGCTGTTCCGGCTGTATATGGAAGAAGACCCTTTGGACGAGAATATCTACCGGCTGATGATGGAACGCTACAGAGCCTGCGGACTTTATTACAAGGGGCTTAAGCTATACGATCGCATGGTACATCTTTTTGAAAAGGAACTTTCCGCATCTCCCGGTAAAGAGCTTCAAAAGCTGCACCACCGGATGCTCGATGCCCTGAACGCGGAGCGGCCCGTCCTGCAGGAAGCGGTCGAAGAGCTTCCGGGACGCGAAAAAGAGCTGCTTTTTCTGTCGGACGCATTTCAGCGTTTCATGGGCGGAGAATCCGCCTCCATCCTGCTTTCCGGTATTGACGGAAGCGGCAAGACATATTTGGCTGAGTATTTCACCAGGAATCTTTCCAATTCCTCTTTTCTTATTTTGCAGGCATCCTGTCTGGAAACAGAAAAGGATGTGCTGTTAAAACCCGTCAGCACCATGATTCTGCAGCTCCAGCCCCTGCTGGAGCGTTATCACCTCAAGGTGGATCCCAGTCACCTGGAAGCCGCATCCAGGCTTTTTCCCCTGACCGGCTCGATTGACACATGGGCCTACAGTCTGCTGTTTAAACTGTTTTACAGTATAGGAGAACAGATTCCCCTGGTACTTTCTTTTGATAACCTTCAATATATGGACTCAGCCAGCCTTGATTTTATTTCAATGCTGATACGCGGCCGGAATCCGAATATCCTGTTTTTCGGAACCGTTCTTCCTTTCTGCAGTAATATGAATAAGATCCTGAAACCGCTCTGTGAGGAAAATTTACTATCCCATCTGGAGATATCGCCTCCTGCATCTGTTGAATCCGGCACCGCCGTAAAAGCAATGAAAGCGGATTATTTCTGCCAGCTTTCGGGTCCGGCAGAGAGCCTGTCACATACCGGGACATCCGTACTGGAACTGCTCTCCGCCTGTCAGTCCAAAGCAAGCTTCGGACTGTTTGAAGATCTGCTCAGGGAAAATCCGCTGAACATCCTGGATACTCTGGAGCAGTTGAAAAACCTCGGCATCATTGAGGAAAGGTTCGAACAGCAAAGTCCCTATTTTGTATTTTGCAATAACAGCACCAGGAAAATGATATATGAACGAATGTCCCCATCAAGACGCTGTTATTATCACAGAATTCTTGCAGAGCATTTAAAACATATGGAGGCGCTTGGAGCATCCGATTATGAATGCCTGATTTACCACTATTGCCGCGCCGGCAGCCAGGCGATGGAGCTAAAATGCCGTATCCTTGCTCTGGAAGAATATATGATAAAGAATTATGAGCTTTATCCGATGCAATATGCTCCCCACAGGGAAAATAACGGAGCCATCCCTTCGTTTACGGGATACTGTAATATCTTGGAAGACCGTCTCCTATCCCTGCCTGAAAACGAAGCTTCCTCCATCCCTTTTTCCCGGCTGTACGCACTGCTGCTGCGCACAAAAGCCCAGTACTGCATCGCCCGGGGTGAATATAAAGAAGGGCTTGCCTGCCAGAAAAAGGCGCTGCTGATTAACAGCCAGACCGATCGCGATCCTCTTATGCGGATCCGCTGCCTGCGCCTCGTCAATTTTTACCGGCTTAACATATGGAGTACAAAAGATTTGGATCATTCCCTGTCGGAATGTTTGACGCTCGGAAAAGAAGGGGGATTTGAAGAAGATTATGCAATAGACTGCCGTCTCTACGGCCTTTTTAAAACCATGGAAGGAAATTATGCTGCCGGCCTGCGCTATCTGAAACGGGCTCTGAGGATTTTCTCAAAATATCCTCTGAAATCGCGTATTTATACCCTGAATATCGCCGGATGCTACAATTATATGGGAGAAGCCTACCGCAAGCAACAGCAATTTGCAAGAGCCGTCCGTTTCTACCAAAAGGCCGTCCAGACCTGCGAAGCCGCCCATGCCTGCGGAAATGCCGTCTTCTATTCCAATCTGGGACGCGCTTACCTTGCAATGGGACGGAAAGAAGAAAGCGCAGACGCATTCTATCTTTCCAACAGACTTTTCAATGATTCCGCCGCCCTGATCGGACGCTCCATCACCAAAGGCTACGTGAGCATCCTGGAAGCGGAGAAAGGCAATTTTTCCGCTTCCAGAGAACTGATTGCCGAGGCCGGGGAAAGCGCCCGCCTTTTGAACTCCCCGCAGTCCCTGGGGCTTTTAGCCCTTGCTTGCAGCGAACTGACGCATCGCTGGCCGGATGAATTTTCTTCTATATTAAAGCAGGCGCCGGATGAATACAGGCGTGAGGCCGCTGCATTACTTAAAAATATTCCCGGAGCCTATGAGACAGGGGAGCTGTAGCTCCCCTGTCTCATATAAGTTTGTATAATCAGCGTTTTACAGAAAATTCTTTTTTGCGAAAAAAACTGCGAAGCAGCACCAGCCATCCCCATGACACGGTGAATGCCGGGATTGCCGAGAGAACAGCTCCCTTTACCGGGGATACCTCCGTGAACATGACCGGCCCGAAAAACATGATAAAGACTACCACCATCATAATAAACAGCGTTATCTTCTCCCGCATCGTATCAGGCGGTGACAGAAATATTTTTACAAGATCCATTTCCAGCTTTTCGGTCTCTTTCCTCATTCTTTTCCTCCTATGCGTTTGCCTGGGCTTCTGTGAGCTCTGCCATCATTTCAGGCTGAACCGTTATTTCGTCCTCTTCTACCTCTTCAATAATCTTATCAATAAAGAACACTTTGAAGGTCGCTGCCAATTGCAGGATAAATACAGGAAGTACACAGAATCCCCCCACACCCGACAGGTATTTGACACCTTCTACTCCCTGCTGGCCGCCGCCGAAAATAACCATGATAACTGCGATGATTCCAATCGATACTCCCCAAAGAACCTTCTGCCAGTTGGCCGGCTCCCTGTCATAGCGCGAGCCCTTTGTACACACCTGGGAAATTGTCGTGGACATGGTGTCCGCGGTTGTTGAGAAAGCGGCAATCATAGTTATCATGACAAGCGGTATGATGATAACGCTGAGAGGCATCTTTTTAAGCAGCTCCCAGAGTCCCGATACCGCTATGCCATTCTGAATCGCTCCGATCAGATCCGCTTTTCCGATCTGCTGCCAGTTGAGCGCAGTACCGCTCCATACGGAGAACCATACGAGGCCGAAGGAGGATGGTAAAATCCAGTTTACAATCATGAACTGACGAATCGTTCTGCCATAGGATATCATAGCAAAGAAAATAGCCATCAAAGGCGCATAGGCAATCCAGCAGGCCCAGTCAAACATGGTCCACCAGGTAACGAGGGCCTCGCCGTCCATTATATAGGGGTCAAAGCCCCAGCGAAGGAAATGCTCTCCCCATGTAGCCAGTCCGACATTCAGCATATTGCAGATATAAACAGTCGGTCCTGCAATAACCAGGAAGAATAAAAGAGCATAAAATATCTTTGTAGTTCCGTTAGCCAGCCATTTGATTCCTTTATCAAGACCTGCCACGGAAGCAATCGTAAAGGTTGCAGTAATAATGGCAAACAAGGTGAACCAGACTATCGGTCCCTGGGCAATCCCGTATGCGGCCTCCAGGCCGGAACCAATCAGGGCGAGTCCCATGCCCAGGTTGCTTGAGAGCCCGAGCGCCAGAGCGACTATGGAAACTACATCTATGACATTGCGCCAGAACCCGTATTTGATTTTCTGGCCGAAAAGCGGGGTAAGGGAAGCAGCCACCGACAGTTCTTCTTTTTTATTAAAATAGATATAGGCCATGGCGCATCCGACGATTGAATACATCGCATACGGGATGAACGTCCAGTTATAGAACACCCTGCCCATACCGAAATAAGCCGCTTCCTGAGACAGAGGCGCCAGCCCCGTCTGAGACAGTTCACCGTAAATATTGCCATAGTAAATCATAACCTCATTGGCGCCGTAAACGATACAGCCGGTAGCGATTCCGCCGGTCAGCGTCATGGCAAACCAGGAGCCGAAGGAATGCTTGGACTTCGCATTCTTTCCTCCAAACCTGACATTTCCGATTTTAGAAAATGTGATAATAATTACGACGACAAGACAAAATATGGCGACGAGCTGGTACAGCCAGCCAAATGATTTCAAAGACCACCCAAAGATTGCCGAACACATTTTGGTCAGCCAGTCATTTTTAAGGATTCCCAGAAGAGCCCCTCCTCCAATTATCAAAAATGCCGGCAAAAATACTCCCCAACGAACCTCATCCTTTTTATTACCCTCTCCACTCACTTCTTTTTCCTCCTTATATCTTTGATGTATTATATCCCTTTAAGAATTCATACGTCTTTTCTATATCGCAGGACAGATCCCTGTCCTCCTCAAGAAAAGGAACTACCCTGCGGTAGGCCTCAAACAGTTTTCCTGTCCCAAAACCCAGAGACGTTGGTTTTCTCAAATCAACCGCCTGGGCCGCGTGCATCAGCTCTATGGCCGCCATGTAATACAGATTATCAATAATTTTTCTCATATTACAGGATACCATCGTGGAATTGGAGGCCAAATCCTCAATATGGCCCGCCATGCTTAAAAAGTCCAGGGAACAGGGGCCTGCATACATGCGGTTTTCAGCATCCAGGCAGGAAAATGTCTTCTGAATTGTGCCGTATGCGATAACCGCGCCTTCCTCCGGAGTCAGGAATCGGTTCAGCTTTGTAAAACCCGGATCCCCAATCCTTAAAAGCTGCTGGCAAATCATTTTCGACATATGAGCCAGGCCTGTGGATACCATTTCCACCGCAAGCACCCAGGAAAGCGGTTCAAAATTGGCGCTTCCGCACATCCTGTCCTCTTCCGGAAGCAGACATGGGTTGTCGTCGGTCGAATTCAGTTCCGTCTCTAACTGCCTTTCTGCATAAGACAGGGCATCCGTCACCGCGCCCGTGACCGCACTCTGCCCCCTGAAGCTTAAGGGATCCTGAAGCGCGCGTTCCTGCGATGGTTCCAGAAGGTAGCTTCCCTTTAGAATTTCACGGCATTTCTTTGCCGATTCAATCTGACCGCTGAATTTTCTTTCCCTGTTTACCGTTTCATCCATGGGATCCATCACGCCGTTCAGTCCCTCCAGGGCGAGACAGAATACGTACCGGTACCGTTCAACAAACCGTTTTGCCTCTATCAGCCCCAGAGCAGCAAACGCCGCCCCCTGCGCATTGGACGATACGACTCCGAGGCCGTCCTTCGGCCCTAAAAGCAGAGGAACCAGGCCGGCTCTTTTAAGAGCTTCGCCTCCGCTCATCCGTTCATTCGCGTACCAGGCTTCTCCCTCACCGATGATTACAAGACCAATCCCCGACAATGTGCCGATATCGGCCTCCCCGACAGAACCGCGTTTTTTTACGATGGGGTGAATTCCGCGGTTTATAAATTCCAGATAATATTCCACAATTTCTTCGGACACTCCCGTGTGACCGCACAGAAAACCATTGAGGCGGACAGCCAGCATAGCCCGGACTTCCTCCTGACTGCACTCAGGCCCCACGCCAATCATATGGCTCCTCAGAAGATTTCTGTTATAACGGTCATAAAACTGGGCAAAAACCTTTTTATCCTTATTCCAGCCGACGCCCCTGTTCAGGCCGTATACCGCAACCCCTCTTTTATCGAGGTCAAATATCAATTTTCTGGCTGCACGCACGCGTTCCCACGCCTCCTCCACAACCTCGACGTTTTCGCCGTAAACAGCAATCCGCTCCAGCTCTTCCAGAGTCAGCGTCTCCCCCGTAAGGCGTATCCTCCCCTTATCCATCTACCGTTCCCTCTCTTTCTCTAAAAATGCTATGATTTTCTCCGGCGTAACCGGATAATCGGAAAACCGGCCTTCAAGTGCAAAATTAATTGCGTTAACAACTGCCGGTCCCGGTGCAACGGCCGCCAATTCGCCGATGCTCTTGCCGCCATAAGGGCCGTCCGGTTCTCCTTTTTCGATGAAAATACTTTTAACCGGCGGCATATCCGGGGCATTGATCATATGGTATTTTGAAAAATTACGTCCCTTAATTGCCCCCTTCTTATCGTATACCATCTCTTCGCACAGCGCCATCCCCAGGCTCATCTGTGCGCCCCCCTCGACCTGCCCTTCCGCCAGCGTACGGTTCATGCACTGCCCCACATCATGTACGGCCAGCAAGTCCGTCACTTCCACGAGGCCTGTATATTTATCAACCTTCACTTCTGCAAAAGCGCTGCTGTAGGAACCGGGGTTGGAGGGCGGCTCATATTCCAGCTCCGCCCGCAGATACCGGGAACAGGCTTTCTCATATTCTTTGGCCACTTCTCCGTATGATTTGCTCCCGCCTCTGCAGCAGAGCTGTCCGTCCGCAGCGCTGACTTCCTCCCTGTCCCAGCCGTAGAGAACACCGGCGGCCCGGATGAGCTTTTCAAAAAGAGCCTCTCCCGCCTTCTGCACGGCCCTTCCGCATACGTAGGTCACACGGCTGGCCTGTGTTCCGGCGGCGTCATACGGTGTAATGTAAGTGTCCGCCTCATATACCTTGATTTTATATACGTCCATGTGCAGCGCTTCTGCCGCTATCTGCTGCATGGTCAGAACCGTACCGCAGCCCTGATCATGGATTCCGATTCTCACCTCCACGGAGCCGTCCGGATGCATCATCATCTGCACATTCGTGAACTCAGGATATGAACCCTTGTATCCGTTTCCGTGGGCTCCGCATGCCATTCCGACGCCCCATGCATACCGGTCCGTATTTTTTTCCCTGACTTTCGCTCTTCTCTCCTTCCAGTTAAATGCTTCCATTCCTGTCCTGATACAGTCTTCTATCCTGGCATTTCCCAGATTCATTCCTCCCGTCGGGTCGGGATCCATCGGCTGGGCCGCATTTTTTAAACGCAGTTCACAGGGATCCATTGAAAGCTCCCTGGCAGCCAGGTCGAGGTTGACTTCCGTGATGGCGTGAGCCTGGGGTGAGCCGTATCCGCGGCAGGCTCCTCCCGGGATGGTGTTTGTGAAAAAGGTTCTCACATGGCAGGTCTGCGCTTCCATATGGTACATCCGGAACAGCTTCTTTGCCATAGCCATGGCCACTGCGGCGGCATTTGTATAATAGGCGCCGCCGTCGATATCCGCAGCTATCCTTCTCCCCAGAATCTTCCCTTCCCTGGTCAGGGCTGTCTCCACCTTCATCTCACAGGCGTTCCTGCTTCTCGTCCCTATGACAGAATCGGCGCGGTCCATATACAGCATCACAGGCTGTTTCAGCTTCCAGCAGGCAAATGCACAGGCAGGCTCGACCACAGTCTGGCCTTTTCCTCCAAAGGATCCGCCCATCACCGCTTTGATCACCCGGATTTTCGTATAGGGCAGCCCCAGCAGGCTGCTGATGTGAAAGCGCACCTGATATACCGTCTGGCATGGGGTCCACAGAACCAGATTTCCGTTTTCATCAATATCCGCAAGTGCGATATGGGACTCCAGAGCTCCGTGATGGATTTTCTGGGTGCTTCCCGACGTCGTCACAATGACGGCTGCCTCTCGTTCGGCCTTATCATATTCTCCAAAGGATACTTCCTTCTCAAAAGCCAGCGCATTTTCCGTCTCTCTGGCCGACGAAAGGCCGATTACCGGCGCCTCCTCCCCGTATGTGATTTCGACCAGGCTCACAGCCTCCTCCACCGCCGCCTTGGATTCCCCCACGACAAGCGCCAGATGATCTCCGACATATCTTGCCTTATCGCTCAGTATGTACTGGTCTTCCGGAGAATCAATACAGGCGGACCAGTTATGAGGATTGTAGGCTTTCGCCGGTACGTCCTCAAATGTGAATACAGCCCTGATTCCCGGTACGCTCAGCGCTTTTTCCTTTCGGATACGCACACTCGCATGTGCCTTTTCACTGAGTACCAGCTTTGCAAACAGCATTCCGGTTAATTTTCTGTCACATGTATACCGGTTCTTCCCCCGCGCTTTGTCATACGCATCTTCGCGCACATATCTCTTCCCCACATATTCCAGTTCACTCACCGCGCTCCCCTCCTTCCGTCTGCGACTTGATTTCTTCCAGTGCATCACAGATAATTCCATATGCCGCAGGTTTTTTATAATGTTTTGAGCTTCTGTCCGGAATATTATCCTCAATCTGGGCGTAAACAGCTTCCTTGAGGACTCTTTCATCCCGGCGGGAAAGTTCCATCCCTTCCAGAACCAGTTCAATAAAAGGGGAACGTCTTGCCTTGGGGCCAACCGCTCCGAGAAACACGGAAACATTCCTCAGTATTCCATCCTCAATATCCGCCTTGACACAAACATTGATTTTGGAGATGGCTACTGCTTTCCGGGAGCCAACCTTTGCAAAGCCGGAAAAGGCAGCCGTTTTTTCAACCTCAAACCACAGGATTACATCTGTCTCTCCAAGCTCCGTCCTGCCGAGGCCTTTCACAAACTCATCAACCGCCAGCATTCTGATACCGCCCGTACTGTCACAGACCGCCGCACGTGTATCATAGGCCAGGATAACCGGAGTTAAATCGGAACTCTGTGAAGCGTTTGCCACATTTCCCCCTATTGTCGCCCTGTTTCTGATCTGTGTGGAGCCGACCATTGATGCGGCTTTGGATAGGGCCGGCAGATACCGCCTGATCAGGGAGCTGCGTTCCAGTTCATCCATTGTCACGGCGGCACCGATTATAACGGAGGTATCCGTCTCCTTTATTCCGGCCATCTCAGCCATGTGGGTCAGGTCGATTAGGGAATAGTGAAACTGTTTTTTCTCCCTCAGCCTGATCATCAAATCCGTTCCGCCCGCGCACAGCAATGCGCCATTATTTTCTCTCAGAGCCCGGGCAAGCTCTTCTCTCGTCTTAGGCATGGCAAAATTCAATTGACTCCCTCCTTCACGGCCGCTCTAACGGCTGTCCTGATTTTTTCATACCCCGTGCATCTGCAGAGATTGCCCTCTATCGCCCGTTTAATCTGCTCATCCGACGGATTGGGGTACTCCATCAAAAGCGCCTTGCACGACAGAATCATGCCAGGCGTACAGAAACCGCACTGAATCGCACCATTCTCTATAAAAGCTTTCTGAAGCACATCCAGCTCTCCGTCCTTCTCCAGCCCTTCGATTGTTGTAATCTCTTTCCCCATCACCTGACCGGTGAAAACGGTACAACTGGTAACTGCCTTCTGATCCAGCAGCACAGTGCATGCTCCGCATTCCCCCTCGCTGCACCCCTCCTTCACTCCAGTCAGACCGCAGTCATCCCTGAGAAAATCGAGAAGCCGTTTACAGGGGTCAGCCTCCCTCTCTACCTTTTCACCGTTTATTGTACAGACCAACTTCATAATCCACCTCAACTTCCGTTCCGTCTTTGGAATCCACTCTTTTTATACTGCCATCCCCGAATGGGGTCATTTACCTGTTGGGTATAGTATAGCAGTGCTGCGTTGAAAAAGCGTTGAATCCTGTAAATATTATTCAGCAAACATCAAAATATACCGTTAAATTTCAAAATTTTACACCGATATCCGGCTATTTTCGCCAAATACAAGCAGATTCTGCGGCCTGTTTTATTCATCAAACCAGTCTTAATAATTCTTTTTCAAAATAACTCGTAAGCATTTTTGTTGTCTATTTGTATATTTTGTATACTTTTTAACCTGAATTTCCCAATTCCCTTCAATTATATTGTCATATCACACAATTTTAAAATAAAATATTGATAATTTGCCACAAATAATGATATACTCGTTCCAATTCTGACGAAACAGTCTGTCAAAATTTATCCGGAGGTTAAATTTTATGTGTCCGACTAATACCTTTACCGCCGTAATCGCTGCTGCCGGTTTATCTACCCGGATGGGTGCATTCAAACCGATTCTTCCTCTCGGGGAAGAAAGCATATCCCGTTCCCTGGTTCTCGCGTTTGTCAGAGCCGGTTCCCTTCCCGTTACAGTCGTCACCGGCTACATGGCTGGAACACTTGCCTCTCATCTGGGCGGGCTGCCCGTCCGTCTGGTCCATAACTCCGCCTATCGGACATCACAGATGTTTGACTCGCTGCGTCTGGGCCTTCTCTCTCTCCAAAAGGAGGAGGCAGCGCCGCTCCCGGATAAGATTTTTCTCTGTCCGGCAGATATACCGCTCGTCTCTTCCGAGACTATCGCCTGCATGGCGCGGCAGGAGGCAGATATCGTTATTCCTGTCTGCAGCGGACGGAAAGGCCATCCTGTTTGCGTCTCCTCATCCATGCTTTTTGCGCTGCTTGAGCATGACGGGACAGACGGGCTGCGCGGGGCGCTGAATGGGCTATCCATAAAGCCTTTGATGCTTGCGGTCTCCGACCCTGGCATCCTCACGGATGCCGATACAATGGAGGATTATGAACGAATCAAAAAACTTTTGAGGAGGTAAAACGATGAGTATTCCGACATTTCACGCGCTGATTGCAGCGGCCGGTAAGCCGCGCCGGAGAGACAGTTTCCAGGTATCCAATCCCCTCGGCTCACTGTCTGTCATACGGAGAATTATTCATACATTCCGGCAGGCCGGCGCCGGGGATATTGTCGTTGTAACCGGATATCAAGCCAGAGAACTGGAGCGCCATCTTGCCCGCAGCGGCGCCATCTGTCTCCGTAATGAGGACTGGGAAAATTCCGATATGATGGCCTCCGTGCGCATCGGTCTGGCCTATCTGGCCGCGTCGAACTGCCCTGTGCTGTTTACCCCGGCCGACATACCGCTTTTTACCGTGTCCACCGTGCTGCTTCTGCTGGAAAGCGGAGCGGAATCTGCCGTGCCTCAGATCAACAAAAAAAGAGGACATCCTCTCTTACTTGGTGCAAATATCCAGCCGTTTCTTCTTGGATACGAGGGGAACGGCGGTCTGCGTGAAGCCCTCCGCCTCTCTCCGTATCAGCGCACTCTGGTGGAAGTTCCCGACGAAGGCGTCCTGTTTGATGCAGAGCTTTCCACTGACTGTGCCGAGCTTCTGGAACGCCACAGAAAACAGCCCTTTCTTCCGCTGGTGAGTCTGTCTCTGGAACGGGAATTGCCCTTCTTTGACCGCACCGCAGCCATGCTTCTGCGGTTAATCCGGCAGACCGGCTCCGTCAAAAAGGCCTGCGGACTGATGGGCCTGTCCTACAGTAAAGGATGGAATATCCTGAACGATTTGGAGCTTCAGGCCGGCATTACCGCCATACACAGACGGCCCGGCGGAAGCGACGGCGGGGCCACCACCCTGACAGGGGAAGGTGAGGCTTTTCTGGAACGTTTTACTGCGTATGATGAGGAAGTAACGGCTTATGCGAAAGCCTGCTTTGACAAATATTTTGGGGAGGATCTGCAATGAATGAAATAACGCTTTACCTGACAGCGCTTCTGAAAGAGCTGGAAAATATGAACGGCGTAATGGCAGTCACCGTTACCGACAGCCTGGGATCCGCACCCAGGGGAGCCGGTGCCAGAATGCTGGTCGGCCGGAACGGACGGATCACAGGTACGGTCGGCGGCGGCCCGATTGAATATGAAGCCCAGAACGAAGCGGCACGTCTACTCTTAAAACAGACTTCCGCATGCCGGGAATATGATTTGTCTGAGCCCTCCTCCGGGATCGGTATGGTCTGCGGAGGAAGGGTTAAGTTGGCATTCCACTATATCGGTCCTGAGCGGGAAGATGTAAAATCCCTCTGCCGTACCGCCCTGCCCCTGCTAAAGGCGCCCGGAAATCTATGGCTGGTACTCGAACTTCCGGAAACTTCCGCTTCCTCTGCTCATTCTGCCGGCACGGACCGCTCTGTTTCTCGCGGCCGCGGCGCCGGCCGGGAATTTATGGGGATTTTCGGCCCTGATATTCCTCTTCCGCCGAAGGTTCCCGCGTCTGTCACGGACGCCTGCCGCCGGGGAAAACCAGGCACCACCGTATCGGACGGCAGGGAATATTATCTGGAACCGATTGCGTCCGACAGCCTGGTTCACATTTTCGGCGGCGGACATGTGGCGAGTGAGCTGGTTCCTCTGCTCTCGAGGGTCGGATTTTCCTGCGCCGTTTATGATGACAGAGAGGAATTTCTAAGAATAGAGGACTTCCCGGATGCCTTCGGCACCGCCGTTGTCTCCTTTGACCATCTGGAGGAAAGCCTGTATCCTGCCGCCGGGAATTACTTCGTCATCATGACGAGAGGACATATATTTGATCTTCAGGCCCAGGCCTGTGCCATGCGCTCCCCCTCTCTCTATATCGGTGTTATGGGGAGCCGCAAAAAGAAATCCGTTTTAACTCAAAAGCTGTTAAATATGGGATTCCGTACCGAGGAGCTGGAACGCGTTCACGCTCCCATCGGGTTAAATATCGGTGCCTCCACTCCCGCTGAAATCGCTGTCAGTATTGCCGCCGAGCTGATAGCAGTCCGCAGCGGACTGAATCAGACAAATATTACTCAGGAGAAGAAGAAACAGGAGGAAAACAGATGAGATTGATAAAGACAGAGGATGCCGTCGGCTCCGTACTCTGCCACGATATCACACAGATTATTAAAGGCGTAACAAAAGATGCCGTATTCCGCAAAGGCCACATTGTTGCTGAGGAGGATATTCCGGTGCTGTTAAGCGTTGGAAAAGAACAGCTGTACATATGGGATAATGACGAAACCATGCTCCATGAAAACGAAGCTGCCGAGATACTTTGCAGTATTTGCTTAAATGACAATATGAAACGTTCCCGAGTGAAAGAGGGAAAAATCGAGCTGACTGCCGAGTGCAGCGGTTTATTTAAAATCCGCCGTGACAAGCTGAAAGCCATCAATTCCCTCGGACAGATGATGATTGCCTCCCGCCATGGTGACACTGCCGTAAGGGCCGGTGACAAGCTGCTGGGAACCAGAATCATTCCCCTTGTCATCCCCATGGATTCCATGGATAAGGCAAAGGAGGCCGCCGGAGGAGAACCCATTTTCTCCCTCCTCCCCTTTACGCTGAAAAAAGCCGGCATTGTCACTACCGGAAACGAAGTGTACAGGGGACGCATCGCCGATACCTTTACTCCTGTTATTATACAGAAGCTCAAAGATTATAACGCGGAAGTAACCGGTCATATCACTCTGCCCGATGAGCCGGAAAGAATCACGAAAGCAATTATTGAATTAATTGAAAACGGGGCCGAACTCGTCTGCTGCACCGGCGGGATGAGTGTCGATCCCGATGATCAGACTCCGCTGGCCATTAAAAACACCGGGGCGCATATCGTCTCCTATGGCGCACCGGTATTGCCCGGAGCCATGTTCCTTCTCGCCTACTACGAATACGGAGGACGCACCGTCCCCATCGTCGGCCTTCCAGGCTGTGTCATGTATGCAGAACACACGATCTTCGATCTCATCCTTCCCCGCCTGATGGCGGAGGACCCCGTTACGCCAGAGGATCTCGCTTCCCTTGGCGAAGGCGGATTATGCCTCTCCTGTCCGGTCTGTACCTTTCCAAACTGCGGCTTCGGCAAGGGGGTGTAGCAATGGAATTCACTCATTTTAACGAAAACGGAGAAGCTGTCATGGTTGATGTCGGCGGAAAAGAAGATACCGTACGTGAAGCATCGGCAGGCGGAAGGATCTCTATGACGCGCGAGTGTCTGGAACGGGTCAGTACCGGCCGGATAAAAAAGGGAGATGTACTGGGCGTTGCCAGAATTGCCGGAATCATGGCGCTTAAACAGACCTCAAACATCATTCCTCTCTGTCATCTCATGAATCTGACTTATGCGGAAATCAGATTTTCCATCCATGAGGCAGACTGCGAAATCAAAGCGGTCTGCACCGTACGGACCACCGGCAAAACAGGTGTGGAGATGGAAGCGCTGACCGGCGTATCCGCCGCTCTCCTGACAATTTACGATATGTGCAAGGCTGTGGACAAGACAATGACAATCGGAGAGATTTGCCTTCTCCGCAAATCAGGAGGAAAAAGCGGTGTGTTTGAAAGATCCCTACGGTAGAATTATTGATTATCTGCGCGTCTCCGTCACAGACCGCTGCAATTTAAACTGTGCCTACTGCCGTCCGGAAAATTCCCCGTTTCTGAGCAGGAAAGCACTGCTGACGTCTGAGGAAATCCTTGCGTTCTGCCGTGAGGCCGCAATTCTCGGCATCCGGCATATCAAAATCACCGGCGGAGAACCGCTTCTAAGAACGGACTGCTGCTCCATCGTGGAAAAGCTAAAAAAAACATCCGGCATCGAGACGGTTACTCTCACGACAAACGGTCTCCTTCTCAGAGAACATCTCGGACGGCTGAAGGAAGCCGGAATTGACGGAATTAATATCAGCATGGATACGCCTGACAGGGCATGCTACGCGGCCCTCACCGGTTCAGACCGTCTTCCGGAACTGTTAGATTCCATCCGCAGTACCGCCGGGCTGGGAATCCCCATTAAAATTAACTGTGTAATCATGGATGGGCTTGTACCCGTCACCGATTATCTTGCTCTCGCTGAGATGGCCCGCAGTTTCCCAGCCGATGTCCGTTTTATTGAGGCCATGCCGTTTGGAAGCACCCCCATGCCTGCCCTGAATCACCTGGATATACTGAAACTTCTGTCCTCCCGGTATCCTGACATTAAGCCGGAGGAAAGTGAACGCGGATTCGGTCCTGCCGTCTACTACCGCATCCCGGGTTTTACCGGCTGCATCGGTTTTATCAGCGCCGTACACGGCAGCTTTTGCAAAAGCTGCAACCGTATCCGTCTTACCGCCGACGGTTTTCTGAAAGGATGTCTGGGATTTGAAAGCAACATTTGCATCAAACCGCTTTTCAGGCAAGCCGGATATAAAGACGCCCTGCAGAAAGCTATTCTACGCACGGTAAGCCAAAAACCGCCCTGTCACTGTTTTGGCGGAAAACAAAGCGGAGCTGAGCATAAAAGCATGTCAAAAATAGGAGGATAATTGATGGGAGTTATAAAAGCAATCTGTATCAGCGAAAAGAAAGGCACCAATAAGCATCCCGTGCCCTGCGGGGATTTTCTGGAAGACTACGGGATCAGCAACGACGCCCATGCCGGAAAATGGCACCGTCAGGTGAGCCTCCTGCCTGCTGAACGCGTCCGGGAATTTAATGAAAAGGGCGGCGGTGTCACGGACGGGGATTTTGGTGAAAACCTGCTGGTGGACGGTGTGGATTTTTCCGCTTTGGAGGTAGGTTCCACCCTTAAAGCAGGAAACGTTATCCTGGAAATCACGCAGCTTGGCAAGGAATGCCACCGCCATTGCTCTATCTATCACAGAGTCGGCGAATGCATTATGCCGGTCCGGGGCGTATTCGCACGGGTACTCAAAAGCGGACGCCTGACTCCCGGTGATGAAATTCTCGCATTTCCCCCCTCACCGAAACGGCCCTTCACCGCAGCGGTCATCACCCTGAGCGATAAGGGTGCGGACGGTCTGCGGGTTGACGAAAGCGGCCCAGCTGCAGTATCTCTGCTGTCGGATGCCGGATACCGGGTCATCGAGGCTTTTCTGATTCCGGACGAGCCCAAAGAGCTGAAGCATCATCTGATACGTCTTAGCGACAGCCGCCAGGCCAGTCTGATTCTGACTCTGGGTGGCACAGGTTTCTCCCCGCGAGACACAACGCCTGAAGCAACCATGGCTGTGGCACAGCGTAATGCTCCCGGAATCGCAGAAGCGATCCGCAGCTTTTCCATGCAGGTGACAAAGCGTGCCATGTTAAGCCGCGGCGTCGCTGTAATCAGAGGAAAAACATTGATCATCAATCTGCCCGGCAGTCCGAAGGCGGTCCGGGAAAGTATTGGTTTTATATTGAACGAGCTGCCCCACGGGCTTGAAATTTTAAGAGGAGGTGCAACAGAATGCGCAAGATAGGAGAAAAGAATTTATCAACAGAACTCAGAATCTGTAAAGGAATCAGGAGGGCCGTCCTTTCCGCGGCAATGCTCTCATTGCTGGCCCTGACCGCATGCAGCACAGGACAGGCAAAAACGGCTGACAGCCCGGTACCGGGCGGAGATGAACAGGGCGGGGAAATTTTCATCGCTGCTGCCGCCAGCCTGAAGCCGGTTATGGAAGAAGTCCTGATTCCCGGCTTTACCAAATCACACCCTGTCTTTACCGTAACCGGAACCTATGACAGCTCCGGAAAGCTCCAGAAACAGATTGAGGAGGGTCTTGAGGCCGATCTGTTCCTGTCCGCCGCCACGAAACAGATGGATGCTCTGAACGAGAAGGGGCTGTTGGATTCGGCTTCCGTCACAATGCTCCTGGAAAATCAAATTGTATTGATCGTACCGGAGGGTTCTGAGGACAGCTACGGCTCCTTTACCGATATTGAAAAAGCTGCTGTCATTGCCATCGGAGATCCGGACAGCGTTCCGGCCGGACAGTATGCGAAAGAAGCGCTTACCCAGACAGGACTTTGGGATTCCCTGAACACCAAACTGAGTCTTGGCACAAATGTCACGGAAGTTCTTAACTGGGTAGCCGAAGGAAGTGCCGACGCGGGAATCGTTTATGCCACCGATGCTGCAACCACACAGCGGGTAAAAGTAATCGCCCCGGCTCCGGAAGGAAGCTTATCGGAGCGTGTCCTGTACCCCGCCGCAATTCTCTCCGGCTCCGGCAGCCGGGACGGTGCAGAACTTTTTCTGGCATATCTGAAAAGCAGTGAAGCAAAGGATGCCTTTTCTTCCTATGGTTTCTCCCCGCTGCCGGAATAACCGAACATAAGTATCACTCCGTAAACGTTTTCAATAGGAGGCTGTATGGATTTCTCACCTGTAATTATTTCGCTGAAAACGGCAGTCTGCGCGCTGCTCATTGTCTTTCCCGCCGGAACCCTGCTCGCCTGGCAGGTTATGAATATTCAAAGACAGCGGCTGAAAATCGTAATGGACAGTCTTCTGACATTACCGTTAGTTCTGCCCCCTACAGTGGCAGGCCTTTTATTGCTCTGTCTCTTTGGCGTGAACCGTCCGCTGGGGCGATTTTTTCTCGATGTATTCGGCGTGAAAATTGCCTTTTCCTTTGCCTCCACGGTGATTGCCTCGGCCTTTGTCTCCTTCCCCATGATGTACCGCTCTGCCCGCGGCGCTTTTGAACAGGTCGATCCGCATCTGCTGGATGCGGCCAGAACTCTTGGCATGGGGGAGACAAAAATCTTTCTGCGCATCCTGCTGCCGAACTCCATTCCCGGGCTGCTCTCCGGCAGTGTCCTGGCTTTCACCAGAGGACTCGGCGAATTTGGAGCCACAGCTATGCTGGCAGGTAATATCGCAGGACGTACCAGAACCCTCCCTCTGGCCGTCTACTCCGAAACAGCATCCGGCCGTATGGATACCGCACTCGTTTATGCCGGGATTCTGATGGTATTTGCATTTGCCTCACTTTTGCTGATGAGCCGGGCCGGGAATACAAAATGGAGAAATTAAACACAGGAGAAAATTACATGACGCTGACTGTTGACATAAAGAAAAAACTGCACGATTATACGCTGGAACTGAAGCTAGAGCATACAGGAGGCTGCCTGGGTATCCTCGGCCCCTCCGGCTGCGGAAAAAGCATGGGGTTAAAATCCATTGCCGGTCTTGTTACGCCCGACTGCGGGCGGATCCTCCTCGGGGACAAAACCTTCTATTCGTCCGCGGAACGGATCAACCGCAAGCCGCAGCTTCGTAAAACAGGCTATCTGTTTCAAAGCTATGCCCTGTTTCCCAATATGACGGTGGCGGAAAACGTCGGCTCCGGAATCAGTCCCAAAAACAGGGAACGGGACAAAATAATCTCTGCCTGCATTCACCGGTTCCGGCTGTCCGGCCTGGAAAATTATTATCCCGGCAAATTGTCGGGAGGACAGCAGCAAAGGGCCGCACTGGCCCGCATACTGGCCAGTTCCCCTGCTCTTCTGCTGCTGGATGAACCTTTTTCGGCCATGGATGCCGCTCTGAAAGAGGTGCTGCGTCTTGAGCTGCTTCATGTGTTGCGCGATTATCACGGTCTTTCCATACTGGTTACGCATGATAAGGATGAGGCATACCAGCTCTGCGACAGCCTGATCATCATGGATCAGGGACAGGTCCTCTGCAGCGGAGCTACGAAAGATGTCTTTGATAATCCGGGCAAATACCAGGCAGCGCGGCTGACCGGCTGCAGAAATATATCTCCTGTGCGCAGACTTGGAGATAACCGGATTCTGGCACTCGACTGGAACCTGACGCTGACAACCGCAGAAAAAACCACGGAGCAGACAAAGGCCGTCGCCATACGGCCGCATTGCCTGGTTCCTGTAAGTGAGGAAGCTGCGGCAGTCTGGAAAGAACGGCCCGGCGCCAATCTGATACCGGTAAACGCTCCTTTGGTGTCTCCTCTCCCCTTCGACTGGGAATTCTGCCTTGAGAACAATCTCTGCTGGACCGTCAAAAAGGATTCCGGCTCATCTTCCCAGCCGCCTGTACCGTCCTGGCTGCGGGTTTTACCGGAAGATTTACTTTTGCTAACCTGAAATATTTTTTGTTTTTCCGCTTCATAGAGCGAATTAAAAGGATTATTTTTATTTAGACAGAAAAAAGGCAGCCTTTCTTATCGAAAAGCTGCCTTCTGTTATCGTGCAGAAGAAGGGACTTGAACCCTCACGGTATTGCTACCACACGGACCTGAACCGTGCGCGTCTGCCAATTCCGCCACTTCTGCATCATGCGGGAGATGGGACTTGAACCCACACGAGCATACACCCACAAGATCCTTAGTCTTGCCTGTCTGCCAATTCCAGCACTCCCGCATTCGGTGATTTTGTTTGCCTCACCAACGAAAATTAGTATACCACAAAGTTTGGAACCTGGCAACCACTTTTTTCAAATTTTTTTAATTTTTTTAACTATTGCGTTTTTTTGCCTTCCCTTGCACAGAATCTACAAAATTATTGAACATCAGACGCAATGTGATAACCCGTTACCGGCCCGCTAAAAAGCGGGCCGAATTTAAAGCACTTCCTGTATCGCCCTCAGCAGCTCTTGGATGTCCACCGGCTTGGCCAGATGGCCGTTCATGCCGCTCTCGATGGATTTCTTCGTATCCTCGTCAAATGCATTGGCCGTCATTGCGATAATCGGAACACTCTGCGCATCCCTTCGGGCCATCCGGCGGATTGTCTTCGCCGCCTCCAGACCGTCCATGACCGGCATCCTGATATCCATCAGAATCACGCAGTAAGTTCCTTCCGAAGCCTCCGCAAATTTATCAACGCCCTCCTTACCGTTCCCTGCCGTATCGACAATAAAGCCATGCATTTCAAGGAGTGTTTTGGCAATCTCCGTATTGAGTACATTATCCTCCACCAGAAGAATCCGCCTGCCGGTAAAATCATATTCCCCCGTATTCTGTCCCGGAAGTACACTTGTCCCCGGCTCTTCCGCCCGGATAAAGCGGAGCGTGAAGCTGAATCGGCTCCCCTCTCCTTCCCGGCTCTCAAGCCCAATCTCACCGCCCATCATCCGGACAAGCCGGCTGCTGATAGACAGCCCCAGACCGGTGCCGCCGTATGCAGCAGCCGTATCATCCTCCGCCTGTTCAAATGCGTTGAAAATCCGTTCCCGGTTCTGCGGACTGATGCCAATCCCATTATCTTCTACAGCAAAGAAAAATTCTACTTCATTTCTATCCTCCGGCTGACGTCTTTCCATCTTTTGTTCATATACGGAGAACCGAATCTGTCCTCCTTCATTTGTAAACTTAACCGCATTGCTGAACAGATTGATTATTACCTGCTTCAAACGCATCAAATCGGCATAAACCCACGGATTCTCCACCTGTATATCGCGGATGCAGGTGATGTTCTTCTGCCGCATCTGGCTTTCCATCAGATCGTCTATCTCTTCAGCCATTTTCATGATGCTGCCGTTATTGCAGGCCAGTTTCATCTTGCCGCTCTCAATCTTGGACATATCCAGTATATCGTTAATCAGGCTGAGCAGATACTGGGAGGACTGGTCAATCTTAATAAGACATTCCTTCACTCCTTCCTCCTGCTTTGCGCGATCCATTGCAATGGCCGTCATACCGATAATTGCATTCATCGGAGTCCTGATCTCATGGGACATCCTGGACAGGAAATCGCTCTTGGCACGGCTGGCCAGATCATATCTCTCCCTGTTAATATTTGTCTCGATAATCTTCACAACTTCCTGGAGCTCCGAGCATTCTTCCACGCTCCAGTCACTGTGTTCCGCCTTGCGGATAAAGCTGACTGCTCCCATCAGCTTGCCGCCGTCATACATTGGAATACAAAGGCCCGGCGCCTTAAGCGGAATATGAAGAATACGGCGTTCCTCCGTTGTAAATACGGTATTTTCTTCGAATTTCACATATCCGGAGACAAAATGCCCGGAACACCGTTCCATAGCTCCGGCCTTAAAATGGTAAACCGCCGTGTCCTCTTCAGCGTCCTCCTGCTGATGCCATTGCTTATATATTCCGGAAGCATTGAAATCCCACCTGATGTCTGCCATCAGAATATCCGAAACCCTGTATGTACCCCCAAGCTTTGCAAACAAAACCGAAATAATCGGTCCCACCTGCCCGCCTCTGTCAAAAAGATTAAACACTCTGGTTACCATATTCAGAGCGCGGACATTTCCATTACTTGCAATCTCATTATAATCCCGTTTTTCGATACATTCAGACTCAGGCACATCCTCGCAGAAGGTTAACTGGGACTTTCTGCGTCTTTTTCCATAGCCGAGAGCGGTACGCAGCCTCTCTATCATCCTCGCGTAGTCCTCCTGCTTCCCGTCCAGGAACGCGGCCGCCGCTGTTACCGAGATATCTAACTCACCCCGATCACACAGGCGTGACAGCATATGGTTCAATCTGTTAAATATGCCCAGTATCTCCTGTTTTTCAAAACCGCGCAGCCACATCAGGATTTCATCGCCCCCTGCCCTCACGGCAATTATACGCTTTCCTGACTTCTCAAGCTCTGACTTTAATTTCAGTATGAAAATGCCTATCTCTTCCAGGATTGAATCACCAAATTCTATACCGTAGCCATCGTTCATCTCCTGAAACTTATCAAGATCCATAAGAAGCATAAAACCGGTCCGTCCGAGCTGCGCCTCCGCTTTGATAATCTCCTGCCCTACTTTTTCCCTGTACAGGCCTGTCACCGGATCAACGCGGGCCGCTTTACTCTCCATCTGCTCCTTTTCTTTTTGTTCCTGTATGTTCCGTATGCTTCCTATTACTTTGCTTTTCCTGCCGGAAACATCACAAATCGTCTTTCCGGAGATTTCCATCCACTGCCAGCCATTCTTCTCTGTTAAGGCCCTGAAATCCAGCTCAAATTTCTCATCCAGCCTCAGGAACATTTTCTTCATCATCTGGCGATCTCCGTCATAGAGTATCTTACTCTGCTGAATGCTTTCCGTCAGATTGCTGATATGGGTGCCAAGGCCGCTCTTTTTTCCATCGGCAAGCAGATTATAAATATCTACCGAGTTATCTTCCACATTATACGTATAAATAATATCCGTGCTGCTCTGCAGCGCCAGCAGGTACCGCTCTTTTTCTTCCTCCGCCTTCGCCTCCGCTGTCTTCTGTTTTTCCGTCAAGTCTGAAACAGCATCGTATAATGCCCGGATTTCGGCAATTTCTGTTTTCCCATAGTCCCCCGGACCGTCCTCCTTGTTATCGCGGATCCAATACGCAAGCTGCGTAATAGGACGTGTCAGGTAATGCATCAGCAGGCAGATAGAAGTAATACCGACCGCCAGAGAAATCAGCACCGCCAGGGCAATATTGCGCGTAACCCTGCTGCCCATACCAAATAGGCTGTCGCCCGACTGAACTCCCATCAAAACCCAGCCATTATTTATAAACGGGGTATTGGGATTATATATGGAAAACGGTATCACCTGGGCGTAATAATCTGCCCCCTTCTCCTGCATATCTATCTGATACAGTCCTGCATATTCTGTTTCCTGCAATTTCAGAGGCTGAGATGCCGTCATGTTTCTCTTGAGTATCAGACCGCTGAGAAAGAACGGAATCAAATTGCCGTCATCGTCGAATTGCGCCATCAAATATCCGCTGTGGTCCCCTGCATTCAGTTCCTGGACAGGAAGAAGGCCGCTTATGACCGATGTGGATATTTCAATCCCCATGACACCATATACCCTGCCCTCACTGATCAACGGTATCGAATAGCTAATCATGCTGTATGAATCCTTTTGCTTATTATTTTCCAGATAAAAGGTACTGCCCCAATAAGCCAGATTCTCTTCCTTGGCTTTTGGATTGGCCACCGCGGCGTTATAAGGCTTATAGAAGAAATTATCGGCTTCCAGCAGCCCGTCCCGCTGAAAATTAAACCGGGAAGTCCAAGAGGTATCAAAGGGAATCCCGAGCTCATGTGAAAACTCATAATTCCCCCGCTCCATAAGGAGATCGGAATAATCCTTTGGATTTACGTAAGGGTCCGAATCACGAAAGTAGATACCGCTGCATTTATAGACCTCATTTCCCTTCTCTTTCTGCGGTTCCTTCAGGCCGTCTGCCAGCACGAAATAAACCCCGTTCACTCCGTTTCTTCTTAAAATATCCAGCCCTGGGAGCAGCAGTTGTTTTAACAGCTCATTTTTTGCCTCTTCGTCTTCCATAAACTCACGGAGCGTCAGATTTCTTTCCTCTAAAATCTCTTCAAAGCAGGAGTTCGCTATTCCATATTCGCCGGATATATCCGTCCACTGGTGCGTCATGTTATTTGAAAGGATCAGATTTCTGTTTTTTACAATCTGTTCCATAATCCCCACAGAATATTCATCTAAATGCTTTACCGTCCCTCCGATGTGTACGGCCCCGAAGGCCACTGCCGCCTGAAGAAGCATTACCACTGAAAGCGGTATCAAAAACATCCTGAGAATTGTCTTCTTTTTGCGCATCTTTAACTCCTTGCCTGCATTCCGGCTTACTGCGTCTTCCCTGCCCCGCTGACTTCCACACAGGACTCAAGCTCTTCCTTTATCGAAGCAAACCAGGAGTCAAATGATTCCTGTGAAATATAGTCTTCCACCGCTTCCTCCAGGCTGCTGCCCTCTGCCAGAAGCGCCTCCACCTGCTGCCTGTCTGCAGCGGCCTTGTCCGATAAATTGTATTCCAAAACCTTTCTTGCGTCACTTCCGCCGTCAAAAGCCTTATTGGTATACAGCTGGTTATTCTTAACCAGTTTATAAGCCTCTGTCAGCGTATCATATTCCTTTTGCGGCATGTCAACCTGATTTTCTTCCATCACCTTTTCAAGGACGTCTATCGCATTGGCCTCCTTCTTAACAGGAAGATAACCGGACGAGCAGCTGAATTCCGTATTTATTTCAGAATCGGTAAACCATTTAAGAAATTCACAGGCCGCACGCACCTTATCGTCCGGGCCATTTGTAACCACCATTCCGGCTCCCTGCTGAACGATATAAGGAGCTCCGCCTTCAAAGGAAGGAACCGGAAGCACAATGCATTCTATCGGGGTTATGGTATCGCCCTGTTCTACCTGATCGGGAAAATAACCGGCCGAGGTAGTGGAACCGGTATAGGCAATCAGTTCTCCGATTTTGACATCATCGGAGCGGAATTTTCCATAGGCCCCAAAATATCCTTTCACATATGGGACATAATAACAGTCCCAAATCCTTTTGAAGACATCTTTATCAATCTGCAGCGTTACCTGCTGGTTTTCGACATGAAACAGCTCTACGCCAAGCTGCATGGAGCCGATAATAAAAAGATTGGCCACAGCATCTCTTCCATAGAACGCTTTTCCATCGTATGGGATATCCGGTGTCTTGCCGTCTGTCCAGTTATAATAGCGTTCCGCTACCCGGACCACTCCTTCTTTCGTCTTTAAATCCTCAAGGCTCACGCCTGCGGCGGCCGAAAACTCGTCCCATACGGTCTTATTCATCATCATGATTTCCGTTGACTTAGCAACCGGGAATATCTCAAGCTCACCGTTCAGTCCGATTTTTCCTTCCTCTATGTAGGAATCCATGTAGCTGTTCTGCTCCTCTTCCGTAAAATAGGGGGCCAGATCTGCTAAAAGGCCCTCTTTTTCCAATTCGAAGGCCGTGTCCGCATAGGAAGAAAAAATATCCGGCATCTCCTCGCTTCCCACCTCTTTCCTGCTCGATGAAAGGACGGCATTTTCCAGCTCTGAGACATTTCCTTTGCTATGTCCCTCAACATAGATACCTTTTTCTTTTCCTACCGTGTCATTAAACTCATTTACCAAGTCATCAAAGGCCGCTTTCTGAGAACCATTATAGTAATGCCAGATCGTGATATCTACCGGCTCGCTGTTCTTTGACGTATTCACTGATGCCGCTCCTGAGCAGCCGGCCATGAACAGGCAGGCAGCCAGAGCGGCGGCTGTTATCTTTATTTTCATTATATTTTCCCCTCCTCAGCAGATTTGAGAAACAATACCCGCTTAGCGGAATTATATCACAAACCAGGTTGCTGTTAAAGTGCTTTTACTTTTTCACAACAAAAAAAACCGAAACACCTTATCTATCGACAAAATGTTCCGGTCACTTATTTTTCTCGGTTATTAAAATCAGCTTAATTTTGCTTTAGCCAGTTCTGCCAGTTTTGCAAATCCTTCCGCATCGCTGATTGCCATGTCGGATAATACCTTACGGTTCATCTCAACACCTGCCAGCTTTAAGCCGTACATGAACTTGCTGTAGGATAAACCATTGATACGTGCTGCAGCATTGATACGTGCAATCCAGAGCTGTCTGAACTGTCTCTTTCTCTCTTTACGTCCTGCATAGGAGCTGGTTAACGCTCTCATTACAGACTGTTTAGCTACTCTATACTGTTTAGAACGGGCACCTCTGTAACCTTTTGCCAGTTTTAATACTCTATTATGTCTCTTTTTAGCGTTTAATCCGCCTTTTACTCTTGCCATGAGTTAATTCCTCCTTCTTAATCCTCGAATCTTATAAGTATGGTAAAATCTTCTTCATTACCTTGCTGTTTGTTGCATCGGTAACGATGTCTTTTCTAAGATTTCTTTTTCTCTTTGTAGATTTCTTAGTTAAGATGTGGGATTTGTAAGCTTTACTTCTTACTAACTTTCCAGTTCCTGTTGTTTTAAAACGTTTAGCAGCAGCTCTGCTTGTTTTCATTTTAGGCATGGTAAAATTCCTCCTTAGATATTTGTCTATTTTAACGCTTTGCAGTTAAAAACAATACAATGCTTCTTCCTTCAACTTTTGCAGGCTTATCAACCGTTGCGATATCAGCGAGTTTTTCTGCAAAATCGTCAAGGATGTACTTTGACTTAAACATATGAGCCATCTCACGGCCTCTGAAGCGAAGAGTAACCTTCACCTTGTTGCCTTTTTCGATAAATTTTCTCGCAGCGTTAATCTTAGTATTTAAATCGTTGTCATCGATATTCGGTGACAGACGCACTTCTTTCACTTCGATCACTTTCTGTTTCTTTTTGGCTTCTTTTTCTTTCCTGGCCAGCTCGTATCTGTATTTACCGTAATCGATAATCTTGCAGACCGGCGGTTTTGCTGTTGGAGCAATTTTAACCAAATCAAGCTCTGCATCCTTTGCAAGCTTTAACGCATCTTTAGCAGGCATGATTCCAAGCTGCTCTCCGTTCTCGCCAACCAAACGAACCTCTCTGTCTCTAATCTGTTCGTTAATCATTAAATCGCTAATAGTCGTGCACCCCCATCACATGATAATATTTATAGACTGCAAAAAATAAGTGGATAGACAGACTATCCACTTATCATAATAGGAAATCCAATTAAGGAATTTTCAGCTAAATATGAACCCTTGGTCACTTGCTCGTGCCAGGGTGAGGCGGATACCTGCTTTCCTGTCGTGTTGTTTTAAGTACAACATCAGTAACTATACTACACTATTCCCGGATTGTCAATCCCTTTATTCAATTTTTATTGTTGCAATTTTTATTGTTTATTCCGCTCAGCGGGCTTTGAAGCTGGAACATTCCGTTCCCTGCGCTTCGGTTGTGTCTCCGCCCGTAATGCCGATATGTTCGGCCTCGCAGAAACGATCCTTATTATATACGCAGTTCACGGCCTCACACTCTACTTCCAATCTGTTCTCAGGGGTTTTGAACATATTGCGGAACATGCCGCCCTTGTTTTCATCATAGCTGCCGCAGCATGTGTCACACTTTTCTCTGGCAGTCTGTCCCTCTACGACAATCACATTTTTACAGCAGCAGTTTTCTGAGTTATGAAGGCACCCTGTTACATTACAATCCAATTTCGTCATGGTTGATTCCTCCTGTTTCTTGATTTTATCTTTTATAAAAACTGATATTCTCAGTCTTCCTGATACAGGAGTAGTATGCGTAATATAAATAGAGATTATTCGTTTCCTGCGGTCTCTACTTTTCCTCTTTTGCCTCGATTTGCCGGATCTCTTTTCCTGCTATTTCCTTTTTAATTTTCTCAATAAAACCAGCTGTGGAATCGCTTCCCTCATCCCCGGCAAAACGGCTTCTCACAGAGACATTACCTTCCTCCTCTTCCTTCTGCCCTACTACCAGCATATACGGAATTTTCTGTGTCTGGGCCTCACGGATTTTATAACCGATCTTTTCGGAACGCGTATCAAGCTCCGCCCGGATTCCGGCTTCTTCCAGCTCCTCCAGAACTGTTTTAGCATAATCTGCGTACTTATCAGAGATAGGAAGCACTTTTACCTGGACCGGAGCCAGCCATGTGGGGAATGCTCCGGCAAAATGCTCGATCAGGATGCCAATAAACCGCTCTATTGAACCAAAGGCCACGCGGTGAATCATAATCGGCCGGTGCTTTTCGCCGTCGGCACCCGTATATTCCAGTTCAAACCGCTGCGGCAGCTGGAAATCAAGCTGAATTGTGCCGCACTGCCATGTCCTTCCAATTGAATCTTCCAGATGGAAATCAATTTTCGGACCGTAGAATGCACCATCACCCTCATTTACCACATAGTCAAGGCCGAGTTCATCAAGCGCTAAACGCAGGCCTTCCGTCGCCATCTCCCAGTCCTCATCGCTTCCCATGCTGTCCTCCGGCCTCGTGGAAAGCTCCACATGATATTTAAAGCCGAACAGGGAATACACTTCGTTGATTAAGTGGGCCACGCCTTTTATCTCGTCCTTAATCTGATCCGGCGTCATAAAGATATGGGCATCATCCTGTGTGAAGCAGCGCACGCGCATCAGCCCGTGAAGCTGGCCCGATTTCTCATGACGGTGAACCAGACCCAGCTCTCCCATTCGAAGCGGCAGATCGCGGTAGGAACGAGGTTCCGACGCATAGGCGAGAACTCCGCCCGGACAGTTCATCGGTTTAATTGCATAGTCCTCCTCATCAATCACTGTCGTATACATATTATCTTTATAATGATCCCAGTGACCTGACGTCTCCCAAAGCTTCCTATTTAAAATAACCGGTGTGGAGATCTCCACATAACCTGCTTTTTTATGAATTTGCCTCCAATATTCCAACAGTGTATTCTTAAGCTCCATTCCTTTTGGAAGGAAGAACGGAAAACCGGGGCCGGCATCATGCATCATGAAAAGGCCCAGTTCCCTTCCAAGCTTTCTGTGATCCCGCTTTCTTGCCTCCTCCATCATTCTCAGGTAGCTTTCCAGTTCTTCTTTGCCGGCAAAAGCTGTTGCGTAGATTCGAGTCAGCATCTTGTTCTTCTCGCTGCCTCTCCAGTAGGCTCCTGCCAGATTCATAAGCTTAAATGCTTTACCGACGCCTTTTGTATTCATCAGATGCGGCCCGGCACAAAGATCCGTGAATTCTCCCTGACGGTAAAAGCTGATTTCAGCATCCTCCGGAAGATCTTCGATGAGTTCCACCTTATACGGCTCTTCTTTTTCCTTCATCAGTGCTATTGCCTCTTCCCGGGAAAGAGTGAAGCGTTCCAGGGCAAGGCCTTCCTTAATGATTTTTTTCATTTCAGTCTCAATCTTCGGCAAATCCTCCGCCGTCAAAGGCGTGGCCGGATCGACGTCGTAATAAAAGCCGTCTGCAATCGACGGTCCGATTGCCAGTTTGGTATCCGGGTACAGGCGCTTTACGGCTTGTGCCATCACATGGCTGGCTGTATGGCGCAGCGCAGCCAGTCCGTTTTCATCCTTTGCCGTCAGAATGTCTAGCCGGCAGTCTTGGCAGACTATCGTGCGCAGATCCACCGTCTCCCCGTCAATCTCTCCCGCGCAGGCCATCCTGGCCAAGCCTTCACTGATATCTTTTGCGATGTCGATCACCGCCATCTGATTTTCGTACTCTTTAACAGAGCCGTCTTTTAATGTTATTTTCATCATTTCTTCTCCTTTCTCAAAATAAACAAAATTGCGTTAAAGCACAATCTCCGCCTGCGGCGGGCCGCTTTGGCGGCGGTTTAACTGGATAACTTTCCTGATAAACGATAACCTGCACGTTCCGCGAACAGGTCACCGTCATCAATTAAAAAATCCCCTGATACACAATCTGTGTATCAAGGGACGAATTTCTCGCGGTTCCACCCTGATTGACCGGATATTATCCGGACCTCTCATTGAAGGCGGTAACCTGTACGTAAAGCATGCAGGTTATCGTTTCATGACTATAACGGAGTCACCGTTCCCGATTAAGGGACACTCGAAGCCGGTCTTCAGACAAATCCGCTGTAAGGCAATCACACCTGTTTCCATGCCTCTCTCTGGACAGTTTCCCTGTCTTACTCTTCTTCTCATCGCATTTTACACTATTTATTTTACGCTTTGATTATAGCACTCGAAATTGATTTGTCAAGCCTAAGGCGGCGCAGTATCCGAAAGTTTTTAAATAATCAAAAAATCCGTTCACATTATATAATTCCGGGAAGCTCCTTCAACATGACATCCCTGATTCGGCCGCCATATTTCTCTTTTCTGCATACCGCACGGTACCCCTGCCTTACCATATTGTTACGGCTGAAGCTGTTATCAGGATGAACGGTACACATCATATAACGGTATCCTTTCACAGCCAGCTCCTGTTCGGCAGCCTCCATCAGTATTGCCTGAAGGCGCATTCCTCTATACTCAGGCAAAATGGCCACAGAATCAACGTGAGCCGTCCTTAGAAGCTTCTCTTCCCGGAACCCGGCATCATATCCGAGATTATCTTTTTCAAGGCCCGGCGTCAGAATATCCATGACTCCCGCCAGTTTCTCTGTACCGGCATCTATGGCCATATAAATAAAGCCTCGGCCTGATTCCAGCACATCTTTCAGGAAATCCGCCTCATCCATTACAAACCATTCCCGGTTATCCATCTGTTCCCAAACGGCCCGTATCAAAGCGGCCACCGCATGAACGTCATTAAGCTTTGCTTTTTTGATTCTGAATTCCACCTGTCTCTCTTCCCTTCTCCCTCTGCATTTTTGTAAGCTCCGGCCATACCGTAAGCATCATAGTACCAAAACAGGCAATCCCGCCGATAAAATTGGATATCGGTTCCGCTGCAAATACGCCCGACGTGCCCATATGGAACATCCCCGGCAGCATAATTGTAAGGGGAACAACAATAATCACCTTGCGGAATATAGAAAAAAAGATGGCATTTTTCGATTTTCCAAGCCCAACGAAAATGGCCTGCCCTGAAAATTGGAGCGACATCATAAAAAATCCGAAGAAATAGAGCCTCAGCGCGGGAACACCGGCCTCTATCAGATTCAGGTCCTTGTTGAATATTCGGATAAAGAATTCCGGGAAACCGTGAATCAGGCTCCAGATCCCGACCGTATAGGCAATCGCTGCAGCCGCTGTGAAAACAATGGCCTTTTTAACCCTGCCGTATTCCCCAGCGCCGTAATTAAAGCCAAGAACCGGCTGCGCGCTTTGCGTAATGCCGGAAACTGGAAGTGACGCCACTTCCCGGACTGAGTTAACGACCGTCATAACTCCCACATAGAGATCCCCGCCGTATGCCTGAAGCGTTGCATTACACATTATTTGAACCGTACAGTTTGTAATTGCCATCGTAAAGCCGGAAAGCCCCAGCCCCACTATCGCCTTAATCCTCCTCAGCTCCGGTTTCAGGCAGGAGCGCTTTAATTTGAGTATCGTCTTCTCCCCCGTCAGGAACCTGACAATCCAGAGCGCCGATAAAAACTGGGATATGATCGTGGCGAAGGCGGCTCCCCTCACGCCCATATCCAGGACAAAAATAAAAATCGGATCCAGAATGATATTGGAAACCGCTCCCAACAGAACGGTCATCATTCCGATTTTGCCAAATCCCTGGGAATTGATAAAGCTGTTCATCCCAAGACCCACCATAACAAAAAGGCTGCCGAACAGATAAATCGTGATATAAGCGTCGGCAAACGGCCAGGTGGAATCGCTGGCTCCGAACAGATAGAGCATGGGACGTTTGAATATCAAACCGAAAGCGGTCAGGAGAATGCCTGATATCACCATCATGGTAAAGGAATTTCCCATGATTTTCTCTGCTTCCTCGATCCTTCCCCTGCCCCTCTCAATAGAGCAAAGAGGCGCTCCGCCCATCCCGAAAAGATTGGCAAACGCGATCACCATTGTAATGATCGGCAGCGAAAGGCCAATTCCCGTCAGTGATAGGGTTGAATCCTGCGGAATCCTTCCTATGTATATTCTGTCTACAATGTTATAAAGTACATTGATTAGCTGTGCCAAAGTCATAGGCACTGCGAGACTCATGATATTTTTAACCACACTTCCCTGTGAAAAATCGTTCTTATCCTTATTCATCGTCCGGCTCCTGTAAACAGTTGATTTAAAAGCAATGCGCCATAATAACCATATTTTGCCATTATAGCGCGCTGCCTTGATTTTATCAACTTGTAGTTTACATGAAATTGCCTGTCCTGTCTATTTAAGTTACTGTTCACGCCTCGCCGGAAAGCGGCGTGGTACGGACAATAACACGCTCCGCGATGCACAACCGTGTGAACAGTCCTATTTAAACAACGCCGTTACATTCGCCACTTCGGCGGCAGCCCCTGCCCGTGTCAGGGAGCTGAAATCGTAGAAACAGTATCCGCTCACCTGGCCGCTCTGTCTTCCCTCCAAAACCTGACGTCTCATGATGTCATTGTATCTGAGCCATTCCGGTACTTCGTTTCCGTCCTTCGTATCAGTACCCGTCTTGTAAAGTGCAAGGCCCGCATAGAGGGTTACATTGCCCTTTTTCTTAAGCTCTATCCAGTCTCTCAGGCAATTGGAATATGCATAGGGAGCCGGCTGTCCTCCTGTCTTTGCTTCAAAGCCCCAGTATATCTGCGGCATAATATAATCAATATAGCCTGGCTGCGTCATCCATGTATCAATATCGACAAATAATCTTGTATTCGAACGGAGATTCTTAAGGTACCCCTCCGGGCTGATACCGAAGACAACGCCCGGCTTTATGGATTTGATGGTACTGTATATTCCCTTTACAAGCTGGTTCACATTGTCACGCCGCCAGTCCGCGATACTCATACTGCTGCCCGAGACAAGATACTCCGGTTTATCAAACCACAGGGCCGCATCGCCATCATTTACCCCTGGGTAGAAATAATCATCGAAATGAATACCGTCCACATCATATCCTTCTACAATTTCTCTTACACCGTCTATCACCATCTGACGCACCTGGGGTACTGCCGGATTATAATAATACTCTCCCTGGTGGAGCAGCACCCACCGATCATTGGCAGGATCTCCATCATTTGCCCAGACGACAGCCGGGTTAGTACTGCAAAGATCGCTGTAACGGTTCAAATATCCGGTTATACGGAACGGATTTACCCAGGCATGGACCTTCAGTCCCCTCGCATGGGCAGACTGAACGACATAGGCCAGAGGATCGTATCCAGGATCCTTGCCCTGCTGTCCCGATGCAAATTTTGACCACGGAAAATATTTGGAGGGATACATTGCATCACCGTCCGGCCTGACCTGGACAAACACCGCGTTCATCCCGTTGGCTGCACAGGTATCCATCGCTAAATCAACGGCCTGTCTGAAGCCGTTATAATCCTTCGGCCATTTGTTCCAGTCCAGATAGGAAATCCAGACTCCTCTAAGTTCTCCCGACTGCACCGGTGTCTGACTGCTGCCAGCCGGTCCTGCTGACGATGTCATAGTTCCCGTCATCATAAAAACCGCTGCCAGCAGCAATGACGCCAGCCGGTGACGTGATGACCGTCTGCAGATATTCTTAAAGTAACTCCACCTGTTTCTCTCGCTCATTCTCTTTCCTGCCTTCCTGTCTGTGTTGATCCGTCTGGCTTAACTGCATCCGAAATTTCTTCCAGATATTGCAGATACATTGGATTATTTCCAGCACAGTTATATTTTACCAGAAATTCCTCGATGGATTCTTACTTTTTTCTGTCTGTTTTGTAGTTTCTGTTCATTGTAAAGCGTGTTATTGTTCGCACCACGCCGCTTTCTAACGAGGTGTGAACCAATGTCATGATGTTGGGGTCAAAAGGTCTTTTGCCCCCTTTGATACCGGATTGCTCCGCACTGCGTGCTCTCACAATCCTCAAAAACATTCGCAATCCGCTCATTTTTCTACGAAAAATGGCTGCCTGAATTTTAAAGTCTGATGCTGGACATCACTCTCATAATGTGCTAGACTAAAACAAGTAAAGAAGCGGAGACTTCGAATAGTTGGAGAGACACGGAAAGGAGTACCGTATGTCTTTGACCAAAGACGATTTACAGGCCATTGCCGGTCTGTTTGCGCCCATTGAAGCGCGGATGGAAGCCGGTTTTACTGAGATATCAGAACGTCTCGGTAAGGTTGAGGGACGGCTTGACAGCGTTGAACAACGGCTCGACCGTGTTGAACAGCGACTCGACCGTGTTGAACAGCGGCTCGACCGTGTTGAACAGCGGCTCGACAAGCTGGAAAGTGACACAGCAGCTCTGAAAGCCGGTCAACTGTCCCTGAAAAAGGATATCAAAGTTCTGGAACAGAAAGTCCAGGATACATACGAACTTGCCCTGGAAGCCTGGGGGAAAAGTACGGAAAACAGAGCAATGATTCAGGAGCTGTAGCTGCCGTGAATCATACCACCATTCAGAGAGGACAAAACCGTTTTGGTTTTGTCCTTTTTCTCATTACTTGTCCTCTTCTCATTGGCGGAGAGAGGGGGCGGTACATGGCAAACATCGTTTGCCTGTTCACCGCTTACCCATTCATCGTCTCCCCATTCCGGCGTTCCTCTCCTTCGTATTCTATCAGCTCCCTGCCGTATGGAAGCGCTTTAATCCATCTTTTGAAGGAGACCGCCTGAACATTCCTGTCCCCATGCTTTCTAATCTGTTTGTAAAGTTCCCGCAGTTTTGCGTAATTCGTATCCCACGTTACACATACGGCACCATCTCCCATTTTTCCGGCAGCGTCTTTCTTCCATTCCGCCTCCTTTCCCATGTCCGTCACTAAATCCACCGCCACATGTATCATCCGCAGGAACTCTGCCTTTTCACCACCTGCCCAAATAAGTCCCTGCATTAATTCCATGTCTCTTATACCAAGCACAAACTCACGGTTATAAAAATGGGAACACCGCTGCCGGATTGCACAATGCACACAGCCGATTCCATCGTCACCGCCTTTGCATAATCCGCTGTCGCTTCTTGCCCAGGTGTTTTGCAGATTGTGGCACCAGCGGAGGGCATGTTCAATTCCCCATACATCCGTATTAATAAATTCCACCGGTTTTACCTCCCGACCTATTTCCATCATACCTGTGTCTCATTCTTTTTTTACCAGTTCACAGGCAGCATGACGGAATATTTCGTCTTGAAGCCCGGGTGCTCTGCGCCGGCAAACTCCTCTCCCCGCTCTGTCCCGTATATAAAGTTGCCGACCGTATAGATGCGGTCATATTCCCAATACTCCCAGGCTCAACAAACCTTCTCTCCGGGCATTCCATTTTTAAAATTTCCCGGATAAATTCCAATGATCTTTTATCCATCTGTTCCTCCTTCGCAGATACGGGTTTTTCCCATCTCAAGCTATCAGTATTTAATGGAGCTTCCGGAAATACGCCGTCAGCTCCTTCACCATGTTTTTATAATTCTCTGCCTGGTTTGAACAGTACGCGGCATTCTTTTTGAAAAACTCTACAATCCATATGTCGAGATCCATATCCATTTCAATAGAATAAGCGACCAGCGCCAGTAAAGACGGCCGGTTTGCCTCTTCAAGCAGTTTCGAAGAATGATCCACATTAAGCGATAAATCCTCCAAAATTTCCTGATACAAGCTGAAATCTTCCTGTGTTATACCTGGACTTACCGTATCTCGTAAAAACTCTAATATGCTCTTTTCTCCATCAACCGGCCCCGCTTCCTTTCCGGTGCCCAAATATTCATTCATGAGCTTCTCTAAATGATTAATCTTGTTTAGAACCACCGCTTTATCCTTTGTCGCTTTCCCATTTAAATCATCAAAGCTCTTTCCGTTAATCTCCCTGCGGTGCAGGGAACGGGAAAATTCAGCCATAAATTCTATGAATCTGCTGTCGTCAAATCCCGTCTTTACGAATCTGGCAAACAGGCCGAACCACATAAAGGAATCTTTTGAATCAAACATGTTAAATGTTTCTTCCGTTCCAGCCCTTGTAATCCTCTCCACCAAATCCTCGAAGCTGTCAAAATCCTCCGCTGTTGCATTATCTTTAATGAATTCACACATATCCTCCTGCTTCTTCTTCCAATGTTCCAGAAAATTGGCCGCCATTACGCTCTCCACAACCACCCTGTTAACGGTTCCGTTGCCCCCCTCAGACACCTTATAACCGCCGTAATCCCTGAAAAAAGGCATACCGGAAATACTCTTGACCATCGTTGCAAACTTCTCTCCCAGCCTGGTAAGCCCTTTCTGCGATACGGTCATCGGTTTGCCCTCATTATATCTTGCAATATGGTAGGCAATATCTTCACTTGAACAATTCAGATACTGTACGATCTCAAAATTGTATTCCTTGAATCTGTCCTGCAATTCTTCCGGAAGCTCCGAATATTTTTTTCCTCTGATATCAAATTCCTGCTTTTCATATACAGGAAAACCGGATTTATCAAAAATCTCGGTCCCGTCCTTTCCTTTTACCGATGTCTGGTATGCGATCAGCCATCGTCTGATATTCTTAGTTATTTTAAAAGCATCCTTCGAAAAGGAGTAGGCTGTCGTACATCTTTGCTTGCCGTCCAAATCCCAGATGATGGCCAGTCCGTTCGCCACCTGTTCCGCAAACACCAGTGGGGGGATTGGATTCCCCTGTAAAATATCTGATATCAGATTTCCCTTCATGGCCGGGCTCCATTGCTCCGATTCGCGCTGTAACGGATGATCAAACCGGATGGTATGCCGTTCTATTTTTTTATTAATCGATGCTATGCAAAGCTTGTCCGGCTTGCTTTTCTCCAACGTCTGTGTCGATTTCTGCATAACTGTAACCTCCTCCAAATTGCTAACCCTGCCGGTATCCTGAAACAGAATACTCGTATAATCAAAAAACCGGGCCTGCCGGTAATACCTCTCATAATCTTTGTCCGACAGCTTTAATATCTTTTTGATATCCGATGCCGGTATGGACTCCATTTTCATCTCAAGAATCTGCCTTGTCCGGACCGGTATTCTGTCAAGGTATCTTACCACTTTATCGTCCCGGAATAAGCCGGTTTCTCTGTCAATCTCTTTTGTTATGTCAAACTCAGACTGAAGCGTATCGCCGATTGTCGCACCGCTCTCCCCGCCGATGGGAGTATCTATTGATATGGCAGTCATGTCAGCCCGCCGTTTGATACGGTTCCTTCGTGTTATCTCTGTTTTAATCCTGTTCGACAGACAGGAGTAAAGAAATCCATCGAAATCCCGGGCGGCGTCATACTGCTTTAACGCCCCGGCAAATACCGCATTGGCCAGACTGTAAAAATCATCATAATCTTTTTGGGATATGCCGCCAAAATCTCTCAGCAGTTTGTCTACTATCGCGCGCAGCTTCTGAGCATTATCTTTATAGTACCCGTCTAAAATCTTATCTGTATTCATCTATACCATACCCTTGCATTTTTTCATTTACATCGTTCATATAGTCATTTTCTCTTTTTGATACTCTCCCTCCTTGTCTTTTTTCGGCATGATGCCTGATGCCGTTTAAGGGCAAGTTTTTTATTTCCATTTATTTACATCTACGAGTATATCACGAACATATGTTCGTGTCAATCGCATTCCGAACAAATGTTCTGTTTTCTGTTTTTCGGTGCAATCAAACTTACTTTGGAGAAATAGATAACAGCGCCCGGTAACCACAGCCTGCAAACGCTGACCGCCGGATAATAAATGTAAAAGGAGAAAGTTAAATTGAAGCAAAATACCACTTCCGTTATTTACGACTTGTTATATGAACAGACGATACAGAGAACGGATTCAGAAATTATTAATTGGTGGAAGTATTATCAGAGCCTCACAACAGAGAAAGATGACGTTTACCGTATCGGTATTTCCGTCTGCGAAGATATTCTGCGCCAAAGAGAGAACTATTATCTGGATCATACATATCCGAAAGATTAAGAAAACAGAACAAGAAAGGATTAGTGAAACGTATGAAAAAAAACCGTGAGGAATTACACAGAACCTTTGCCGGCGTACTTTATGAAGCCGATTTCAGCACCGACCGGCCTAGTCCGTGGAATTTAAACCGCATTTCCCAGAGTTTATATTATGCCGCAAGGGAACGGGAGGCCGGAACCTCCGGCACAGGACAGGAAAACAAAAATAACAATAAAACGGATTGATAAGAAAGGATGTGACTGGAATGACGACAGGTAAATACGGAATCAGAATCAAAAATATAGAGGCAGGCACCTTATATGAATACAATAATGGAGTCAGGGACCACTTCGAATATAAAAATGCGATGTTTACTAACAGTCTTTTCAAGGATTATCTTATGGAAAACGGATTGAAACTGCTGAATGAAAGCTCTACCAGAGATATTATCTGCCTCGAATTTAATTTTGGTTCACGTTCTTATGAGGAGGAAATCTTCCATCTAAAGAAGCTGGCAAAGGCTGCCCGGACAGAGTACAAGCTGGCTAAAGCAGGCGGTACCAGAAAGCAGGCGGTAAAAAAGAAGAACAAAAGACAGAAAATTGCCGCGCTGATTCAAGCGGCGAATCTGAACCAGGAAAAGTACAGCAAACGCTCCAAAGAAGAAATCCGTAAAATCTTCTATAATGAAGGAGTGAACGTCGAATATACCACCCGTAAGCGTAGCGGCGAAATAACGAAGCGCGAAGTGATACATTATAAAATGCTCTATCGAAGCACCGGGAAGGCAAAAAAAGGCTCCTGTATGTTCATCCGGGACAGACTGCACAAGAAGGCCCGGGAATTTCTATATATGGGAATCAGGCTGCCCAAAGATAATCCGGCCATTGTCGAAATCAGCGCCTATGCCCCTCTGGTATCAAGCACCATTGTAGGCAAGGTAAAAATAAAGCCCGAAAATATCCTGATTCTAAAAGACGTGGAGCGGACTTTTATGACAGACGTCATAAGCGTGGAGACCGACAGGGACCGTCATTGCATTGCAAAGCATATCGGGAACTATACCCTGAAAAATACGCTGTTCGACGGCCAGGCGCTGATCGACAGCCGCATTTTTCCGGAATGGGGCAACGGTTATATCCTGCTCAGGCACCATTTCTGCAAAATGGCCAGCTTTTGCTGCCATATCCAGAAGTTTTTCAGGGAATATTTCGGGGATAAATATGAGAACGCAACCGTAACAGACATGTTTGGAACTGTACATTTTGTCAGGGACATTGAGCTGATTACAACCGATAATTCGATGAAATGGCTGAAATTTGATGTTCCCTATGAATCGTGGTGCAGGAAGGTTCATGAAAATGGCTGTATGTTCGGCATTGTAAAAACCGCCCATGAGAGCAAATTGGGTGAGGTACAGAAAATGAGCTATCAGATGGTCAATTCCTTAGACGAAGCCATCATGGATAATGTAACACGGACAAGCATTGAATATGTCAACCGGCTCAAACAGGATAACGGAGCGTTTCTAAATTACCTGAAAAAAAACAGTAATTTCTCCAACGACTATGAGGTTCTTGCCGCTCTTTGCAGGCAGAATCCCGATTTCCAGCGCAGCTCTTATTTCAGACGGCGCAAGGAATTCATTATCAAAACGTACGTATTGAATCTGAAATGCGGAAAGCTCATACAGGATGCAGAAAACCTGGTGATCGTCGGTTCCCCCTATGCCATGCTTTTGTATGCCGCCACCGGACGGGAAAAATCCGTCGATGATGACCGCACCTTCTCTGTCGAAACCGGCGCCGTCCAGTGCCATACAAAACGTTTTGGCAGCGGAGAATATCTGGCCTTTTTCAGAAGTCCGTTCAACAGCAAAAATAACCTGACCTACCTGCACAATGTATCTGGACCGGAATTTGATGAATATTTTGAATTCGGGAAGCAGATTATTGCCGTCAATCTCATCGGAACTGACTTTCAGGACAGGAATAACGGCTCTGACCAGGACTCGGACAGCGGATACACCACCAATCAGCCCGATATCGTGGAGCATGCCAGAAAATGCCGCCTGTACTATCCCACCATTGTAAACAATATTCCCAAAGACAAAAATGTCTGCCAAAACACGATGGACGACTTCGCCAACCTGGATAACGGGCTTGCAAAATCACAATTAGATGTGGGGGAATCAAGCAATCTGGCTCAGATTGCCCAAACCTACGCCTGTAATTCTACCGATAAAAAGTACTCCGATTACGTGTGTATCCTGTCGGTCCTGGCCCAGGTGGCCATTGACAATGCAAAACGAAGGTTTGACATTGACTTGTCCAGGGAAATAAAAAGAATCAAAAGTGATATGAATATAAAGAAAAACAAGTACCCGGCTTTCTGGCAGCTCATCAGAAAGGACTTTAATAAGGAAAATATCAATCCTGAGCTGCATTGTCCGATGAACTGCTTATACAAACTCGTATTTACCGAATTCCGTTCCAATGAACCCACCCTGCCGATGTCCCATTTTTTTAATAAATTCGAAATGGATTCGAACCGGAAGACGTGTAAAAAGGTGGAGGATCTGATTGCCGGATATTCCCTGAATCTGTACGATTACAACCGCAATGATAAAAATGACGAGGAGTATCTGCTTCTTCGAAGTGATTTCGATGAGCTTATCAGAGAAATTCAGGGGATGTACCTGTCCAGGAACTATGCCGGCCTGTTCTCCTGGCTGATCGACAGGGCATTTTTGATTTCCCCTCAGATTAACAGTAATCACGCCAAATTGAATTCTACCTTAAATAAAAACAAATCTGTACTTCTTCGTACCTTATATAATATTAACTCTACGGTTCTGTTGGAATGCTTTTCCAAAAATACGTAATAGTTCAAGGCAAGCTGTCTTTTTGGGGACACCGAAGTGCGGCAGGAATCGCAAATGTCGTGTATTTACAAGCTTATCTCATTTTATCCAATCCAACCTAATGAAGAAAAAGAGCTTACGTTACTGCTTTTTGTAACAGCCAGGCCGGCAGCAAAACCACATCGCTTCTGCTGCCGGCACATGCAAATTCCAGAAAGAAGGTGTAATTATGGATTTAACTTTTATTACCGGAATGTATATCCCCCTTGTGGTTACAGCTTGTCTCATCATCGGCTGCATCATGAAGAAATGGATTTCAGACGTCGATAATAAATGGATTCCGACCATCTGCTGTGCAGCCGGCGCGCTTCTGGCATGTACCGCACAGCAAAAATTTTCCGTTGACATCATTGTAGCCGGCGCCGTATCCGGGCTGGCCTCCACAGGGCTGCACCAGGCGTTCAGACAGCTCATTGACGGCAGAGAGTAAGGAGGCCACCGTGACGCAAATATCAAATCCACTGGCTGATATGGCCAGAATCAAAGAAAGTCTGATGTCTCTGTTCTTAGAAGACGAAGATACAGTCAAATTAGTCATGCCGGTTCCCGACGATCCTGATTTCACCCGGGAGCAAAACTGGTATGGCGGGAAAATGCACACTACCGTAACAGGACAGCCAAAAGAGGTAACGCTCACCGGCCATTGTTTTGACCTTCCGTACCTGGAGGGCGCCGTACCGGACAGCCGGTGTGCATTATTTATAGAAACCCAGCTCCTCAAAGTGCCTAATCGTTTTCTCAAAGAGGTTGGCGTTGCCGTCACAGTCTTCTGCCACAAAGACCTCATACACTTGTCCGGACCGGAAAAAGAATATTTCGCTTCCAGGGGGATTTACGGGAACCGTACCGACTGTCTGTGCCAGACAATCGACCGCCTGATTATGTCGCTCACCGTGACGGATTCCATTAAAAAGAACTATGCCATCGGAGATATGCAGCTCTCTGAAAAAGAACCGGTCAAGCTCCCTGAGCCAGGCAGCGGTTTTTACGGCAAAATACTTTCCTATACTTACCATTCCAATTATCAAATCAGAAAAAACCGAAATGGATAGGAGGTGACGGATATGAAATTTTCAGAATTTGATCTGCTCTCCCCCGAACCGCTCCCTGTCTCCGGAATCGGCAGCGTGAAAGCCGTTACACTGCGCCATATTGCCGCGATTGGCTTTCATTCCTATCAATTATTTCTCAGTCTTTTACTGTTAGATACCGATACTTATTTCAAGGCAGATGATGGCAGTCCGATATTTTCCGAACAGCTAAATTATTACGCCTCTCTCTCCGATTCAGATAAAGTCAAGTGCACAGTCTTCGATTTTCTGGTTACAAATCCAGCTTATAATGTGTTAATTCAAAAAGCATTATCTTTTTTCATAACAGGTGAAATTTCTTTTCATGAAGCTTCCTGCTCCTATCAGGTACAGGACGACGGTACTCTCACGGGAAATATTTCCAGAAATAACTGGAATGAAGTCTGCGGCCTGATATTGCAGCGCCAGCATATAGCGAAGAACCCGGGCCTGGAGGACGCCGCCAAAGCAAAAAATGCGAGGGCATTAAAGATTCTGGAAAAGCTCAAATCAGGAGCGAAGCAGGCGAAGCAAAAAGAAGGGGCGGAGGATTACGAGCTGTCCAATATCATCTCCGCCCTTGCCGCCAGAAGCAGCAGCCTAAACATCATTTCAATCTGGGATGCCACAGTGTACCAGCTCTTCGACCAGTTTAACCGCCAGCAGCTCAATGCGGTATACGACATACAATGTACTTCTGCTTCCGTCTGGGGAACGAAGGGGACTCAGTTCAACATCAATCAGTGGTTCTCAAATCCAACCGGCAATACGCCGTAACAGTTCAGCTTGCATGAACTGTCTGAAATTCTGCAATCCGCCCCCTTCACACGGGCTGATTATAAATAAATCAATACAAAAAACAGGAGGACAAAATTATGAATTTAAACATGGCAAACAGGCAGTGTTGTGATCTCGACATCAGGGACTACAAAACAAATGAGCCCTGGTTATTCGCAGATTTCTGCAATACCACAACAGCAGGATTTACGGGTGAATCCGTTTATGCGATGAAGAAAGGCAGCAAAGCAATCGCCTTCTCCGATCCTCTCAGCGGAACAATGACTCTGGAATTCCAGGTTCATCCGTTCAAGATTTATTCGCTCTTAAGCGACGGCACAATCGAGACAAATGCGATTATTCCGGTCAGGGAAACCCTCGTCGGCGGTGAGTCCGGCAAACTTACGCTCACAAGTGAACCGGTAGCCGGTTCCGTGTTTGTGTATGCCGAGGGTGATTTTGCCGGAACATCCATCGCAGGGACTGTTTCTGCCTCCACCTTTACGGCTTCCGAAGCGTCCGCAGTTGTGGAATCTGCAAAATATGAAGTGGCTTATCTGGTGGAGAAGAGATCCGGAGTTAAGAAAATTGCTTTCAACAATAAGAAGATTCCGAAAAATTACCGTGTGACTATGGAAACACTGGATAAGAACGAGGAAGGCGAATTAATTCCGCTCAAAATCACGGCTTATAAGGCTGCGCCTCAGAGAAACCTGGAATTATCTTTCTCTTCCGCCGGCGATCCGGGAGCCGTGACAATCACCTTCGATGTTCTGGAAGATCGTGACGGCAATGTCTTGGATATTGTTGAGATTGAGGACGGGGAATAAACCCGTCAAGGTGCAGTTTCTCTGCTCTTTACATCAAAAGAGACCTGAAGGGCATATGAGCCTTCGGGAAAAATTATTGTAGTTTCGTTGCAGGGTGACAAACTACGGGATGTGGTTTGCCGCCCTGTTTTTTTGCATTTTAATAATACTTTATTTAGTTCCAAGCAGAAAGGAGTGAGCCTGCCATCAAATTTTATTCATTAGAAGAAGCCAAAGAAGTCTGCGGAGCAAGCAATCTGATTCCCATCTCCCAGCTCAAGCAGATTATATTTTATACGAAACACGGTTGCCAGCCGAAATTTATCTGGGAGTCTGAAAAGGAAGAAGGGCGCATTGTTGCCTGGTTTCACAAAAAAGAGACTCAGCTCGTATATGAACGCTGGACAGCTAACAGGCCGAAATAAGTTCCCAAGGTTAACAAGGATTCCCAATAGAATCCCAGCCCTGTCAGCTAAATGAAAGAAAAATAGAATGAAGGAGACACCGAATGATTATAAAATGGTTAAAAATGAAAAGACTGGAACTAGAACTAAAAACAAAATTATACACCTATACTTCCGCCTTCCTGTCCGAGCAGGGAAACCTGATTTCACGCTTAGGAGAGGTTTATCTTGTTCTAAAGGACACGCCAATTGAAGAACTGCAGGATAAAGTAATTTCACTCATGGCAGAAAAAGCACATGAACAGACGCTTCTCAAAAAAGAGGCAGGCTGATGAATTTGAATGTCTCCACTCCCATATCCGGGAGGCTGCCGCGTCCACAAGGAAAGGAGAGATTAAATGGCAAATACAGAAATAAATAATTCAAAAATCGGTAAATGGTTTGCTACCGGTGGAATGGCGGCCGTAATTAGCGGTATTAAAAACATATGGAACGAAGTTGCCGAACTCGATTCTGCCCTTACTGATTTAAAAAAGACTACGGATGCAACAGAAGCAGAGCTGAAAGCATTTTGCTTCACATCCAACGATACGGCAAAACAGATTGGCGTTCCGACTGCGGAAATCATAAACGCCGCTGCTGCCTGGTCACGTTTGGGATATAGTATCAAAGACGCGGCGGCGCTGGCAAAAAACAGCGCTATCTTAGCGTCTATCTCGCCGGATCTCAACATCGGCCAGGCCGTCGATGGATTAGCCACCTCTTTAAAAGCGTTTAAAATCGAAGCCGGGGATTCCCTTGACGGGGTAATATCGAAGATTAATGTGATCGGGAATACAAAGGCATTGAATAATGGAACTATCGTAGATATCCTGACAAATTCAGCTTCTGCCATGGCAGCCGGAAATAACACCTTGGAGCAGACCATCGCCCTCGGCACAGCTGCCGCGGAAATCACCGGAAACGCCGGTGAAGCCGGGAATGCACTGAAATCCGTTTCCATGCGCATCCGCGGAATTGACGAGGATACGGGACAGTTCAGTGAATCCTTAGATAATCTCAAAGAGACAATCTATGATTTAACAGGCGTTTCCGTCATGCAGGACGCCAATACATATAAATCCACCTACGATATCTTAAAGCAAATATCAGACGTATGGAATACTCTTGCCGGCAAGGCGCAGGCCGAAACTCTGGAAGCCCTATTCGGGAAAGAACAGACAGACGCGGGGAATACTATCTTATCAAACTTTGATTCCGCTGAAAACGCAATGGTTTCCATGGCAAGAAGCGCCGGGAATGCAATGGAAGCAATGAATGGAATTTTCGATAGTGTTGATTATAAGTTAAACCGCTTAAAAGAAACAGGAGTTGGAATCGGCCAGAACCTGTTTGGCGGCGATGATATGAAGGCATCTATTGATATATTGAATAAATTCGCTGAGGCTGTGGATTTTCTGACTGGGAAACTTGGACTGTTTGGAACTGTCGGAGCCGGACTTGGAATCGGTGCATTTATACAGAACCTAGATTGGCTCAAATGCAGAGCTGCAAAAATTGCCTAGATTTTTTGGTTGGTCTAGTATAGAAAAGGATGTCATGGAAATGGTGTGACAGACAATTCTGTGCGAATAGGGTTCTATAAACAAAATAAATAAAGGAATAATTCGTTGAAACCACTATTCTGCTATCAACAGTGAATCGGATGAAACAAAAGTTCTTGCTGAAATGCAAGAATTCCGTGGTAACGCACGAGCCAACTCAATCACATTTTAAATGGCTATTATATAATCCGTTAGAGCAGCAATGGCGAAAGCCATGACGGGGTAAAAATATTTGGATTGAGAGGAGTAGAGAGGGCACCCTTCCTTGGAGTATGTCATACCTTAGTTGATATGCTCTTAACGAATGTCCCAACGCAGCGACACTTCACCCTGTCGTGAATAACTAAACAACTAAATCATACAAAATTGCTCCATTGGGGAAACAAAGCAACTATAGCAAAAAGAGTAACCCGTAGGTCACTCTCTCCTTTTTGTAATCCACAATTTTGACATTTAAATGATTTATTTATCTTCTTTGAGAATAGTCCTAGGATAGCTACAGATGCTCCGCATTCTAATACCCCTATTTTTTCAATATTTGTTGAACCACAGGTCGGACAATGAGGAAGACTGGACGTATGAAATACGCTCTTTGCCGTATCCTCATATTTATATTCATACGGTACTTTCTTTGAGGCTTTTATGGTATCACATAAATCTTTGGCTTCTTTTAATCCAAGATTCGTCATTTCCCTCAATTCCTTGATTGCATATATACTTTCATTAGCTAAAACACGATTAAGAATTGACGTTAGAGCATATTCTACATTACCTATTTTACAAATATTTTTTGCTTGCGACTTTCTGATAGGAAAACCACAATGAATACATTGCTCTGATTTGTTACTGATTTCTTTCCCACATTCCGGACATAATCAACATTACATCAATACCGCCACGATTTATTACATTTAAAATTATAGGAAACTTCCATTTTTTATATCTCCTTTGATTGTTTTCAAAGTATAATATCACTCAAAATCTTACATGCTTAAAGCGTCCAGGCAATCTCAAGATATTTAAATACAAAAAGAATAACCCATAGGTCACTCTTGCCTTTTTGTCTAAAAATCCGATTTGCAATTATTGCAGTGCCATTGTTTACCCACTTTTTCCATAGCAAATACACCGAACATAGCTACAGAACCGGCCTTAGATAATCCAGAAATTTTCTTTGTATTCTTAGAATGACAGTATGGGCATTCTGCGTTATTGCGATACAAATAATCTTCTCTCGCTTTTTGTTTAGTTTCTTCTTCTCTCGCTAGAAGGATTGGATTGTTTGCTTTTCCATAATCCATCTTTAAATCGCACCAAATTAATTTTGCTGTCTGGTCATCACAGGATGTAAGTTCTTTAATATAAGAAATGCCTTTTTGTATATTATCATCAGCAATTACACCGAATAGTATTGTAGACTTTATACCATCTATGGTGTTTTCAAAATAATATTTAGCTTCCTCATAATTCATAAAAGTCACCAACCTTAATAAAAGTATTGTATTTAGTATACCATAAAGCGACTAACGAATCTAGGCAATTCATTAAATGCAATCCATGATATTACAAAAGCATTTACTTTTATGGAGAATATTGGCGGACTTGGAAACGCAAAGGCAGCAAATACTGTAGAAGGTTTAAAACAAGCGACTGCTGGATATTCAAAAGAAGTCCTAATAGCTGCAATAAACCAAAAAGTATTCACAGCGGAACAGGCAAGGGCCATTATGACAGCGAAAGCAGTCGAAGCAGCCGAAGCACAGCAGATAATTACAACAGCTGGATTAACTACAGCCGAAGCCACTGCCACTGGAGTTACTGCTGGATTTAAGGCTTCTATAAAAGGTCTTGGAGTAGAATTAAAAGCACTATCATCAGCTCATCCAATCTTGCTAGGCATCACTGTAGCTATCGCCGCTATGGCCGGAGCATATAAAATAATAAATGTTTGTACTACTTCGTTCGAGGAGCTAAGCGAAAAAGCTGCAGAACTTAATTCTGAGATTGCGAATTCTCAATCAGAAATGGATAGTTACACTTCCAAGTTAGACGAAGTAGACCAGAAGATAAAAGATATTCAAAATTTAGGTACTTTGTCATTTACCGATAAACAGGAACTGGAAAATCTACAGAATCAGCGGCAAGAATTAGAGAATTTATACAATATAGAAAAAGCAAGACATGATTTAGTACAGAGTGATCTAGAGAAGAATGCTCAAGAATATCTTAATAAAAAATCTTCTTCTAAATATAAAACAGAGTATTACACTCAGATGCAAATGAAAAATGGTCAATTCACCAATGTGGGATATGCTCGTGCTTCGCAGATAACTCCGTTAGATGAGATGAAGTCTGCTTCTAAAGAAATGCTTGCGCAGCAGAATATAATCGATTCTCTTAACGAGGAATACAGTAAATATAGTAATCCGACAGAAGCTCAAACCACAGAGTTTTCCGCAAACTTAAAAAAGGCCGAAAAAGCTAGAGATAAGGCGAGACAATATGCATTAGATATCCAAAAAGAAGCACAGTTACAAGTTTCTGGACTGAGTGAATCATCTGAATCCTATCAAGAAGTATTCAATGCCTCTCAGGTGTTGTCGGATAATCTTGCATTAATGGAAGGCAACATAAAAGGACTATCGGAAGCAGCAAAGAGAGCGTATTTCAAAGCAAATTACGACGGAGCAGGTAAATCTACATTTACTGACTTTATTGATGGACTATCTGATGAAGACTTGACTGTGTTGGCTGATGTAAAATTCAATGACACTACATCCATTGAAGAGCTTCGAGAACTAATAGGAAAAGCTCAGAAAGAAGCAGGCCAGCAACCGATTTTATTTACCAACTTGTCATACTCTGGTACTATAGCTGAGCTTGATGAAATGAAGGATGCTTTTTCAGCATTAAATTCCGCATATTCATCATTTATTGACAAGGATAAAAATATTGACTTCGATGCTTTAGCAGCATTAAATGAAAAATTTAAAGATGTATCAGGCATTGATAATTATATCAGAGCAATCCAGAATGCAAAAGGTAACGCCGCGGCTACACAGATAGCGTTTGATAATCTTCTAACTGCTTATATAAAACATACCGGAATTACAGATAATGTAACTGAAGAAAACGCACGGCTAATCAAATCTTTCTTTGAAGAACACGGAATCACCGCAATCCTGGCAAATGATATTGATCTTGTCGCAGCGGAAAAATACTATGCCGCCAACGCATCTTTTGATTTAGCAAATGTAACTGAATCAGAACTGGCCGCTTTCATCAGAGAAGCTGAATCTGCCAGTATTGCCAGAGCCTCCATGATTGAATTAATGATGGCTAAAATCTCCTGCAATAACACTGACATTGTTACTGACGGAGATATCGCTAATCTGATTGCATTGGCAAATGCCGCCGGTATTGCTGAAGCTGCCGTAAAGAACGCACAGTATGCACAGAAACAAAAGAACGCACCAGGAGTTGTCAGAAGTGCCGGTGCAGAAAACGCAATCAATACCAGTATTGCAGACAACCTGGAAAGCGGTATGCGAACTGACCTATACAAGCCTAAGGAGTATAAACTCTCTGGTGGCAGAGCGACAAATACCGCAAGAAAATCTAATGCCTCCGGTGGCGGCGATGCCCAATCCCGAAAAGAAACCGAAGCTCAGAAAAAAGAATTCAACTGGATCCGGCAGGCCCTTGACTCCATCTCCAGAAGCCGCAATAAGATTCTACGCTCTGTTGAAGATGAGACAAACTCTTATCAAGACCAGTTATCCGCTCTCCAACAGCTCCTGGCGCTGGATGAACAGGTAATCACTACAAATCAGTCCGCCTTAGACATTTATTCCAGGCAGTGGGATGAAATCAGGCAGAAAATTACCGCTGCATTTGGCGAAGCTGACGGAAATGCATTGATTTCTAAAATCATGAACGGAAACGTATCGCCGGAAGGTTATGAGGATATCTTTGCTGCCGACAGTAATGGCAATAATCCAAATACAGATTTAATAGACCAGGCGATGGCAATTTATGCCGCTTTCACCCAACAGGAAGATGCCCTCGAAGATTCCATAAATCAGCGGACCGAAGACATCCGCAAAGAATTTGAAATCCGCATCAGCATGATTAAAGCATCCGTTGATGAGGTTGGCGCAGATATGGACAAACTCCAGTCAAAGATTGATATCAAAGAAACTACTGGGCAGATGATTACCGAGGCCGATTATCAAAGAATGAGCCGTCTGTCTAAAGAGCAGATAAGTCTCTATTACGACCAGATTGACGCCTTGGAAGAACAGGCTGATGAGGTCGAGGAAGGCAGCGCGGAATATTACAATCTCCAGTCTCAAATTGCAAGCTGCTCCAACGCAATCTCCCAGTGTGAGAGACAGCAGGCGGAATGGAACGAGGAAATCCTCAATCTCCCAATCCGCCGCATAGAACGTTACCTGGAACTGCTCAAGCATATCAAGCAGGATATGACAAATAAAATAGACGAACAGAGCAGTCTTGGCATCGCGGCAACGAAAGAACAGCTCCAAAGCCTGATCGACATCTCCACACAGCAAATTGAAAAACTCAGGGAAGAGCATGAGGAACTTACGAAAAAGCTTGGCAATTACGAGTATGGCAGTAGTAAATTCAATGAGACAGCGGGCAGCCTTCAAGATGTCGAGGATGAAATCTCCTCTCTCATCCAGGCCCAGAACGAATGGAATAAGCAGATTATTCAAATCCCATTCGATAAAATCTCTAATCTGAGTAAGCAGTTAGGAAATATCCGCGATGCCCTGGATGGTATCACCGATGCCTATGATACGGCCATTGGCGCCGTTGTGGATGCCATAGAAGCTCAGGTTGATGCAATCAATGATTTGAAGGATGCCGCGGCCAACGAGTATGAGGCTAAGCTCAAGCCTTATCAGGATGAGCTGGATGTACTCAAAAAACAAAATGAAGAGAGGAAAATCCAGCTCGCGCTGGAGCAGGCTGCCTACAATCTTGACCGCGCCCGGAACCAAAAGACCAACCCGGTAGTAAGAAATGGTGAGATAAATTACGAGGCCGATCAGGACGCAATCCGCGCGGCCAATCAGGCAAAATCCGATGCCGGCTACAATAAGATTGTCCACGATTTGGAAAAACAGATATCTGCACTTGAGGAGGAACGTGACAAACTTCTTGAAGGATATGACCTGCAGATAGAGAAGCTTGACAAAATCAAAGAGAAATGGTCTGAAATTGCCGGAAATATTGAAAAGGCCCAAAACAACGTCACGGCCGGTGAAATTCTTGGCAATGGCTGGGAAGAGAAAGTTCTGTCCGGCAACTATACTGGCATCTTTGATATGATGAAAAAGAACTACGAGAATATCGCAGCTCAAAAAGAACTCTATGATAAACAGATTGATGCAGCAGAAATGGTAACATCCCTTATGCAGCAGTATGCCGATTCATTTCAGAATGGTTCCATGAGCTATCAGGACGTTCTTTCCAAATTCGACGAATTGATTCTGGCTTCCAAAGACGTTTTCTCCTCACGGGAATACCTTGATGCGGTTTTAAATGCGACAGGCAGTAAAGATATGGCGTCTGCGCTGGAGAACCTTCAGAACCAGATGTCCGGTTCCTATGATGATTTAAAAGAGTATCTGAAGTCTGCCAATACAAACCGTGAAACAATATCAAAGTACACTGCCACCTGGGAGGAAATCAAAAAGACCCTTGAGGAACAGCTCGCCACATTAAAGAAGCTGGCCGAAGAGGAATCGAAAAAGGCGGCCAATTCCAGGCCATCAACGGGTAGCGGCGGTGGCGGTAAAGGCCACTCTTCATCGAAAGGTCCCAACTGGAATACTCCCGACGGTGAAGCCACTGGCCCGGCAAAGGAAATCGAGGAGAGAGAAAAACAAAAGAAATCTCTTCCGGCCTATAAAGACGGCATTGAGAACGGATTAGTCGGCGTTCCGAGCAACTCTAATGAAAAATTCAAAATCGTACAGAGCTTATCAACCGAAGAACTCGATGCAGACGAGGTCCGGGCTATTATTCATAAGGGTGAGGCTGTCCTTAATCAAAAGCAGATGGATACCTTATGGTCGAACGTGTCTCAATTTACTCCGATTCCAGGCATTGTGCCTATTACACCCGATTTCTCTAACTTCAATGTTCCAGACCGTGGAACTCGTGTAGAGTTCAATATGGGTGATGTTGTACTGCATAATATAGATAATACTGAGCAATTTGTAAATGCATTGTCAAGAGAATTTGAACCTGCCATGCGGCAAAAACTATCGAGATATTAAATTTATAGGAGAGTGCTTATTCATTAGGCACTCTCCTATTTTGTATGGAGGATAAGATGAACTATTCACAAGCAATACAGAATATAGCGGACACAATTACTGCTCAAATACACAACATGATCAAATCGAAATCATATTCCGATAAAACATTCACAGCAAAAGTAACCGAGATTGTAAATACATCAAAATGTCGGGTCCTGTATTGTGGAAACACATTTACTGTATCTACTACTATACCAGTTGAGATAGGAAATATTGTAAGAGTATGTGCTCCTTGCAATAACTGGAAGGATTTATATGTGATTGAGAATAAAACTGCCGGCAAGACGCTGAATGATATTGTCAATGTAATAAATCGAAATTATAAATATGTCGGCGACATGCTTGTCATCAACAACACATCTCAATATTTTACGAATTCACCCGAAAATACTGGAACCATAAAAATCAAACTGCCAAAATTAAATTTTATGTTTTCGTCACGCGTAAATGTTTGGTCATATAATATGTGTTTAAACTATACAATCGGAGGCTATACCTATATTAACACAACGTCTTGGTATGGGGTAAAAGCAGGTGTAACTGGTTGGAGTGCTGAGGCAAATAGACACGGTGTTCGATTCGCCTCCGATAGTGCTGGGATTAGATACATTCTACTTGGGAATACATCTACACAATGGGGTGGATATTTACAAGTGATAATCCCGGAAATCATAATTGGATATGGAGCAACACCGCAAATAAGTTCAGGTTGGGAAATCACGCTTACTACATCAGAAAATGATTTAACGGTACAAGGGGCTCCTACGCTAAATCAGAATATTTAGTATAATATGACGAAATCTCGAAGTATTGTATAAACACTAGGAGGTGAATAAAATACAAGCAACAATTTATCCCATAGTCCCGTTTGACGCTGTTATCGGCGGAACTATAAAATTCAACTGGAGCGGCAACCAGGCTTTTAAAAATCGCTGTATCATTAAAAATAATGAAACCGCCGCAGTGGTCTACGATAAAACTATCAACTCGTTCAAATACGAACATCCACTTGATCTTACAATGGCGACATTATCTAACGGAAATAAGTACAATGCATTCATAACTGTATTTGACAAAGATAACGTTGAATCAGACCCACAGCAAATAGGGCAAGCATTTATATGTTTAAAGTCCCCATCCTTTGCATTTACGAATATTGTTTCAAATCAAGTGATTTCTGCATCATCCTATACGTTTTCACTCTCCTATTCTCAGGAGAATGGCGAATTATTGGATTCATGGTCAATTTCCCTATACACGAAATCCCACTCTCTTCTTTCCACATCAGGCACTCAGTACGATACTTCTGTTTTATCACACACCTTTAATGGCTTTACAAATAAAAACGAGTACAGTGTCCGCGCCGTTGGAAAGACAGTAAACGGAATCGATGTCGATACCGGATATATAAATCTGTCGGTAACTTACAGTATTCGCGATGTATTCTCACTGCTGGAACCAACTAATCTTGCAAAACAAGGTTGTATTCAAATCCGTTCCAATATTGTATCTTCTGAGGGCCATCCGGAATCAGAGGCGATTTTCATAAACGGAGAATATGTAGATTTAAAAAACAATTCTCTGTCCTACACAGAAGGGTTTGCACTAAAGGGGGATTTTTCTCTGGCAATCGTATTCTATAACGCAGAACCAAATCAAGAAATCTTGAAATTATCATCTTCCACTTCAAACGCATTAGATATCTCTATTACATACAGAATTGGTAAATTCGGAACGGATGAAATGCGCGCCTGCTACGAATTAAAGGCAACTAGCTATTGGGTGCATTATGTGCGGTATAGTAATATCATTGCACTCCCGCAAAATGATGACAAAATTGGCGTGCTAGTTTACAGGAAGGATGGTTTTCCCGATATCGAAATAAGAAAATTAGGAAAGGTGGTGTAAGCATGTTTATTGGTTCAACATTTGCCGGATGTCCTGAAACCATTTATGGCACCGGTATTCGGGACGAAACTGTTACTACGATTACGCTCAAAAATATGATTTTAGACGAGCTGTACGCCACCAAAGACGTACTGATAAAATTCGATTGGAATATACCAACAGACTGGACATTCAATACGTATCTACACGCGTTATATCACAACGATTTGTACGCTGGCAATGTTACATACTCTGAAAGTATCGTCCAGAAAATCAAAATCAAAAAAAGGTTTAAGGGTACTTTTACATGGAAAACAATATTTGAAAAAGAGATTCACTCCAACGAAGACTTTGCAATTGAATTTTACGACTATCTGGAACCGTCTAATACCGATATTGAATATGCCTATGTTGCGGTCATTTCGAATGCGGATATGGATACCATTTCAACCTCTGTCCGTTCCGAATTTGATTGTTATTTCATGGTCGGGCAAGACGAAATCTACCCGCTGGATCTGGATACTGAAACGACAACACAGTTTAACAGAGAATCAAAAACCATCGTTCCTATCGGTAGTAAATACCCCTATGTCGTAAATAACGGAGTGGCGCGATATTACTCCGGGACTCTGGCGGCTACTTTTATTGAATTTAAGGATGATGATTATGACGTTGATAACGGATGGAGGTATCGTAATAAGATTGATGAATTCCTAGCCGATGGAAGAGCAAAAATCCTTAAAACTTTTGAAGGAAACATGTACATGGTTAATATAGTTGGAAATCTCCCACGTACAGTTAATGAACATTACCAAAATGTCTCCCATCAGATTGAATGGGTTGAGTGCGGTGATCCTACCATGATTTCAGATTTGTATGATAACGGATTTATTGACACTGATGTTGACCGAGAGTAGGGAGGAGGATGAATTATGGCTTACTATCCCACCGACGCTGATTTCAGGGCGATTAGACAAAAAGAGAAAAATGTTTATGTAAAAATTGAGTTATTAAACAAGAATTTCAAGATCATTGATTCTCTTACTGCTAATCTGGTGAACGATTCTTTATCAGTAGATTCTTCAGCAAAACAGCGCAGATCCTATAATTGTGATATTTTTGCTTCTGATTATTCTTTTTTAATTGGAAATGACAAGAAAATTTGGATAGATAAATACCTCCGTGTTTATTACGGAATTGAATCTGTCAGAGAATATGAAATACTTTGGTGGCTCATCGGGACTTTTACTTACATAGACGCCAATTATACATTCAGTGGAGCAGAGAAAAATCTATCTCTTTCCTGTGCTGATTTAATGGCCGACTATGACGGAACAAAGAATGGAGAAATGAAAGGATACTCTCTCACTGTTCCTGCTGGCGAAGATATTAGACAATCAGTGTTAGCATTGGTAAAAAAAGCCGGAATCACGAAATATTACATTGAGGATATCGGCAAAGAGATTCCCTATGATCTGGAATACTCTGATTCGGTAACCTATTGCGACGTATGGACTGCAATCTGTGAGCTATATGACTCATGGGAGTTTTATTTTGACGTGGATGGCACATTTGTCTGGCGGCAGATTCCGACCGGATACTCCGAACCGTGTATCCTTAATGACACTCAGCTTAGTCCACTTGTGGTAAATGAATTAATCAGTACCTCTTTTAAAGATATATACAATGTAACTGAAATATGGGGCGAAGTGATAGAACTTTCAAACAATGATCGTTATGCTGAATTATCTGCTGTTTCTGGCAATGTTTACAGCATTACCCTTCCTGAAATTACCAGCTTAGATGACCTTGACAACTTAGATCGCATTGCGATTAAAATATGCTCTGATAGCCTCGGAGCCGATAAGGTAAGCATTAACGGCTTATCTCCTATTCCCATCGTCAATGATGACGGAAGTTCAATAGCGGACGGACGGCTAAAGGGCAATACGACTTATGTTTTTATGTACCGGCGCACACTAAACGGAGAACTTCAAAACTGCCTGTATCTGATGGGACAATATCAGGCATACGGCATATACAAAGAACATAATCCAGATTGTCCATTCTCTGTTGAAAATCTTGGATACGAAATAATCCACCGGCAGAACTATGAAAAGTTATATTCTGACGATCTCTGCTACAACCAGGCTGAATACAACACTTATCAAACTACGGCAATGAAAGATACTGTCACGCTTAACCTTATCATAATACCCTGGCTGGATGTGAACCAAAAAATCGAATATACCCCCAATGTTTCTGCGAAAACAGAACGATATATTATCCAAAACATTTCCTGGTCTACGTTAGAAGGAACAATGACCATGACTCTCTACAAATTCTTAGAGAGTTTTTCTTATATTAAAAACAAACAAAATGCAATTGAGAGGAGGGACGCTTAATGGCTATAGCTATAGAGCCAAAATCTGAAAATTATGTTGACCTACCGTTGACTAATTTCCCTATTAAAGAAGATACCATGAAACGAATGACGGACGTGAACGCGGTTTTAATGCCAGTCGTCCGACAATACAATACATACTTTGCTGATGGTAATCTAGCCGCTTGTAATGACCTATTGAAAAACAATCCAGATGTTTTGGATTGTTTTTTTAATGCAGATAAATGGAATTGGACAAGAGATGCAATTATTGCTATCCAAAGATTCTTCTCGGAAGAAGTCGTCACTTTTATTAATAATGTGGCCCAAAACACAGTTGGAATTAATGACAGTCCAACTTCTGAACAGGCCAGTTTGGTTTCATACTCTGCGGAAAAGGTGGATTCATTAATAACATTGTTGACGCAAAAAGTAGATGATAACCATAACGAAGTAAATGATAAAATCAACAAGATTGAAGCTGTAAAAACAGCAACTCTTTCGGCATCTGGCTGGAGTAATACTGTTCCGTATACTCAAAGTATATCTGTCGCTGGAACCAGTGCAAATGATCGACCAATAATCAGCATTTATCTTGGAATATCACCTACGGCAGTTAACGTAAAAGCACAAAACAAGGCTTGGGGGATGGTTGATCGCGCGGTGTCTAGCACTAATACGATTACTTTTTATTGTTATAACAAGAAACCAACTGTAGATTTTTCAGTTCAAATCAAGGGGGTGTAATTATGTCTGAAAGCATTTTAGTGAAATCCGGTGGCGGTGCAGATTTAGACGTCGTTACAGCTATCGCCGCTGATATAGTAGCTCCAAAAGTATCTGTTGACAAAGATGGTGAACCAATAATTGGAACTATAATAGATCGCGGTAACTGGAATTCTTCTGATTTAGTAGCCGGTGCTTCCGTAACAATCCCTGCCGGGAAACACGGCGGTTCCGGGAAGGTAACGGCAAAAAGTTTAGCTAGTCAAACTGCTTGTACTGCTACGGATGGATATGTCTACAGCGGAAAAACTTATTGGAAGGACGGCACTCTTCGTACGGGTGGCATGGCTGTCAACAGTATATTGTCTTTTAGTGCAGCCGCGTATGGAGGAAAACAAATACTGCTTAAATGGCAGAATCCGTATGCGGCGACCGGGAAGCCCTTTTCAGGAGTTGAAATCAGGTATGGCACTGGTGGATATCCTGGAACTGGCGGAAGTGTCATTTATACAGGAGCCGGGAATAATACAGCGCCCGGAGGATGGAGCCAGGTTGTCGTAACGCTTCCATCGTTTGGAACAACCTACTACTTTAGTCTAAGATCATATGCAACTTGTAGTGCCGGGATAATGTACAGCGGTGTGATAAATTCCTCCGCGGCTACTCAGAGCGAGCTATGGCTCACCTTCACAAGTTCGCAAAATTACACGATACCAACCGGATATTCTAAGCTGGATATTTTTGCTGTTGGAGGTGGTGGCTCGTCCAGTACGCGAACCACAAAATCTGCAGGGCTTGGTGCTGGGGGAGGATATACGAAGCAACAGAACAACATATCTGTAACAGTTGGAGAGGTTCTATCCATAATTGTTGGCACTGGCGGGGCATTAGGGCAGATTGCATCTAATGGTTCTCCGTCTATCGTATCAAGATCTGGTTCTGTGCTTGTGGAAGCTGCTGGTGGCACGTGTTCTGATAATGGCGAACGCATTGGTCGTGGCGGTTCTGGCGGTGGTAATACGAATGGAGGCATGATACATGGCGGTCGTGGCGGTTCTAATGGCTCAAGCGGATATACAGGAGGAGCTGGTTCGGATACTCAAGGAGGCCAATTGGATAGCTCGTATGGGCAAGGTACCACCACGAGAGCATGGGGAAGTGGAACTCTTTATAGTGGTGGTGGCGGAGCTGGAACATCAGCACAGAATAGTAGCAGTAGGCCTACATGGGGCGGAGCTGGTGGCAATGGTGGCGGTGGCTCTGGAACTGGAAATTATCATACACCGGGAGCGAATGGAGCACCAAATACTGGCGGTGGAGCCGGGGGGAGTGGATATTGTAAATCTACTGGCACACTTTCATCATCTGGCGGTTCTGGCATTGTACTTGTGCATTTATACTAAAAATATTGAAAGGGGAACAATATGTCAGTTCATCAAAACTATGCAGTTATAAACCAAGGAATTATCAAAGCAGTTAGTCGATTTGAAAACTTTGAGGAAGCTAATAGGATAGCCAGAGGAGTGTATGGAGATGAGGCAATCGCAGTAGATTGTACTCAATACCCATGTAATCCTGGGGATATCTTCAGGGAAGGCTTTTTCTGGAGAATACAAGAGAATGGAACAGAGGAAATGATAGAGTATGTTCCGACCCCGGAACAACAGGTGATGGTATTGGAATCACAGCTCACGGAATTAACTGTGGTCGTGGCCGATTTGATAGGAGGTGCTGTGTAATGTTGAACACAATTCAGAAGAATATTATTATCAGAGCCTTATGCATCCGAAAAGATGCTGGGGAAGATCCAAAAAACATCATCGGAAATTATCATAAATTATCATCGGAAGAAAAAATGGAAATTCTAGATGAAATAGGAGTTAAGGAGAACAAATCATGATAAGTTGCAACACTTTTACCCCCCCCCCGGGATAAATTATCTGAATATTTAGCCACTGTACAACACCTTCACTTAGATTGGAGGTGTATATAATGTCAGAATGTATTCTTTTAAAATCAGGAGGTACTGATTTAGATTTCATCACGGCCACCGCTGCCGATGTAGTAGCTCCAAAGGTAATTATCAATAAAGACGGTGAACCAGTGACCGGGACAATGCCTAATAATGGGGCAATAAGGGCGACATTAAACTGTGGTCAGTCAAAGGCAATTCCAGTGGGTTATACGACAGGAGGAACAGTAACAGTTAACAGCTTAGCTAGTCAGACATCTGGTACAGCAGCGGCTAATAATATTCTATCCGGAAAGACAGCATGGGTTAATGGTAGCAAGATATCAGGGACAATTCCGTCTAAGGGAGCTACGACTATTACTCCTGGTACAAGTAACCAAACAGCTATATCTGCCGGAACTTATGCCAGTGGAGCTATTACCGTGGCAGGAAATTCTAATTTAGTAGCCGGTAATATCAGGAAGGGTGTAACTATCTTTGGAGTGACGGGGACGTTTTCAGGAATTGCTACTTCGCCATATGTATTTCTTAAATATGGTAATAGCATTAACAATCCTCCCGTAGATGCAACTGGCGGAGCCACTGCTATAAAGAAATTCCTCAGTTGGAATACAAGTGGCGGTAAGGCGTCTGGTTCTTACATAAACGCATACTATATTGGAGTAAATAACAATGTGTACGGAGATACTGGAACCGCGTCTATACGATTTAACAATGCGGTAGATCTATCCTCTTATAGATACCTCAAATGTAATGTGTTAAAAAGCGGCTTGTCAACTGGTACTGTCTCATATATATTGGGAATATCTACTAGTACATCAGCTACATCCTATTCGCGTCACACAAGTATCTCTGTTGATGATGGAACATTGGTTCTTGATGTGACAAATCTGTCTGGGCCTTATTTTGTGTATGTAGAAGCCACTGGAACACTTAGTAGAATCGAGTCAGGCGGTACAAAGATAATCTATATAACTAACATAACATTATCTGATGTTTAGTCATTACGTCTTAAATACTATTATTTCATAAATGTTGCCAGCATATAGGAATAGCCTTTACGGAGAACGTTCCAGCACTGGGCTGCACCAGGTTTGCAGCTAGTTTAGATAACTTGGGAAGCCGATTAGTGCTCCCTTATTTTATATATTAAACCATGAAAAGGAGATTAAAATCATGATAAATTGCAATACTTTTACCCCCCCCCGAAATTATCTGAATATTTAGTTAATATGCAATACCTTCAATTAGATTGGAGGTGTAAATAATGGGAGAATGTATCTTACTTAAATCTGGCGGTGGCAACGGTTCTTCTGATGTCACGGCAACAAAAAATCAATTACTAGCTGGCTATACAGCTATTACAAATGATAGTGATGATGATCCAATACAAGGGACAATCCCTGTTAACTCCCCCGCATCAAACCAGGCACTAAACTGTGGAGGAGCACATACGGTAAAACAGGGTTATCATCCACAAGCATATACAATAACCGCTAACAGTCTGGCAAGTCAGACATCTGGTACAGCGGCAGCCGGGCATATTCTATCCGGAAAGACAGCATGGGTTAGTGGCAGTAAAATCACTGGTACGATTCCATCTCAGGGAGCAGCAACCATTACACCCGGAACATCGAATAAAACAGCTATAGCGGCTGGCAGATACGCTAGTGGAGCTATTACCGTGGCGGGTAATACAAACCTGGTGTCCAGTAACATCAAAAAAGGTGTAACCATCTTTGGTGTTACTGGAACGATGGAACCGTTATTAACTCCATCAGTATTAATAAATGGAAGTACTGTTAATGTTGAATGGGGTTATTATGGAGCGTATAATACTTCCATTGATAGTAATGGCATTGCCTTGTATGTACCTGGCGATACCAGAAGCAAATTTAGAATAACAACTGCATTAAATCTAACTGGCTGGAATTTCTTAAAGGTATATGCCAATTCAATGTATAAATTTTATGTGTACGATAGCATAACTAGCTGGAATGCAGTAAGTAGCAATGCCATTCAATGTGCTGGAACCAGCCAACCAGCAGTATTAGACATACGTTCTATTAACGGTTTAAAATTTCTACAACTTGATCAGTTTGGTTTGTATAATACTTCATCAACCTTTAGAATAAAAAAAGTAGAATTAACTTCTGTATAACTTCAACAGTTAATTGGGAAAATACAGGAAGAAACAGATAAGCTGCCGATTTTATTATTCAACTTATCATACTCCGGTACTATAACTGAGCCCGATGAAATGAAAGACGCTTTTTCAGTATTAGATACTTCGTATGCATCTTTTATGACAAAATAATGACTTCGATGATTTTTCAGCATTAAATGATAGATTTGCCGACGTATCGCAAGAGGCATTCGACAATCTCTCCAAGACTTGGCAGCACAGAAATACTATGCCGCCAATACATCCTTTGATTTAGCAAATGTAACCGAATCAGAGCCGGCTGCTTTCATAGTAATAATACCCAATATAAATAGTGATCCTACCAGGTCACTATTTTATTAATAATACTCCTCTGCTCAGTTGAAGTTCTCCTCAAATATATCCTTGTCGTTTCAATACTCTCATGCCCCAATAAATCAGCCAATAATGCCAGGTCCTCTCTCTTTTCCAGAAAGTTTTTTGCGAACCTGTGGCGGAAGGAATTTGGATATACCACTCTCGGCTCTAATCCAAATTTAATCGCATATGCTTTTATCTGCTGTGCAATTCCGCGCGTAGTGATCTGCTTACCGAAACGATTCACAAACAGGAATCCCGAATCCCTATTTAGAGTACTAATCCATTCTATGGCCTCTTTTTGCAATTTTTCAGGAATATATATACGCCTCAGTTTACCTCCTTTATCATATATATCGACATATCCGGTCGCTACATGTTCAATTTTAAACTTAATCAGTTCACTGACTCTCGCTCCTGTTGCGGCCATAAACCATACCGCAAAATATAGCTGCCTGTTCTCCAACTTTTTGAGTTTTCTCTTAAAATAAATATAATCTGCATTACTGATTACATTTTCAAGGAAGTTTTTTTGTTGTACTTTTACGCACTTAAGCTGCAACTTTTCTTTATTTTGGTATTCCAGATATTTATTCATAGCCTGGATGCGGACATTGACGGTTAACGGGTTATAATTCTGAATTAAAAAATCTTTATAATCTAATAAATTAGCTTTACTCAACTCAGGGTAATGATTATTAAAATAATTGGCCGTCCACATATAATTGCCAATTGTACTGTCCGCCAAATTTCCTCTTTTTAAATAAGTGTCGTATCTCATCTTTTTCTCTCCTTGTTTAATAATTTTCTCAATATACAATAAACTACTTTATAAATTTTATCTATAAGAAAGGACAGCCCTCTATGAAAATTTTCACGAACGAATACCATGAAATATGTGATATCAATGCAACTACCCGCTCTGGTTTAACCGAATACGAAATCGATGATGACAGCTTTCCGGGCAAATGTGACTCTTACATACGCGGCTACAAATACGAGCCACAATAGCAATTTGAATTAAATGAAGATGGAACCAACAGAAAAGATGAGTCAGGGAATGAGATTCATGTCCTTGACGATGCCGGTAATAAAATATTTACCGGTTTCAGTCTCTATCCGTTTATTGATTATAATGTTCTTCTCCGCATTCAGGCAGAGCATGATGCACAGGAATTACTCATGAACGAATTAACCCAGTCAATAGTAGACAATGACTACCGATTATCCTTAATGGAACTGAAGGGAGAAAAATAAACATGACTTATAGAAATTGTAAAAAACTGATCGAATCTGCTGCAAAGAGAAACGGAAAAACAGAGGCTTTTGTCTCTGACATGGAAATAAAACTGGAGGTATTCAGACTAAACAAAAGATTCACCGATACAGAGTATACTATGTTGATTGATATGTTAATGAAAGAATAATTAAATTAAATTGGAGATGCTAAATGACGACAAAATCAAAAGACCAAATCATAAAAGAAGTCATTGCCTATGAGAAATCCTGGGACGGATATCTTGAAAAATCCTGGCCGGGAATCAGTTATATCTATGAAAAGACAAAAGGAGCCGGTTCTGACAACGTCGTATGGATGTGGAAGGAGGCTTATGAATCCGGCTTTCCCAACCTTCAGGGTTCCTACTGGTGCGCCATCTGGAAGTTTATGGCGTATGTACACGTGATAGGGCTGGAAGATGCCCAGAAGCTTTTTCATCAAACCTGGTTTATTAACTGCCAGTCACTCTTTGAAACATTCCGGTCATTAGAGAGAAATACAGGGAAGCAATATATCTATTCCACGCCGGCTCCCGGAAGAATATACCTGCACTGGAACGGTTCCAGGCATAATCATACGGAAGATGTAATCAGAGTCTCAGACGATGAAACGGTCTTTTGGACAAACGGCGGAAACACCTCGGTAAAAGGTGCTGTTCCCAATGGAGGCGGCATCCATCATATGAAACAGTATTCATCCTATTCCTGTATTGCAAACGGCGATCATTTTATCGAACTGGACTGGGATTCAATCGCAGCAAATACTTCTTTGCCGGAACTCCAAACATACGCAGTCTCATCCGGAGATCTCGGCCTCACCGTTTCTGTTGATTCGACACTTAACATCCGTGACTTTCCTAAAACAGGTAAGAGCATCGGTTCCTTAAAAAATGGGGAACGGGTATTCCCGGATAAAAAAGCATTTGTCATGGGTGACGTCTGGTACTATCTCCCGGACAAAAAAGGCTGGATTTCGGCCAGATACCTGAATGGCGGCTGGATATATGAGGCAACGGTTTCCTCTCCCTTCAAATGGTGGTATATCCACAAAAACTACACCTGTACCGTGGACGACATTGAAATAATAGGAGGTAAAATCTATAAATTCGACGAAGAAGGCTACATGATGGAAAATACATCGGGAACCTACTTTATCAGCAGCGATGGTGAATTGATTTTCCCATGACTGCCGGACTATAGAAAGGGGTGGTAAATGACTTGAACTACATAGAGCAGTTATTAAATATGGGGATCGTCAGTGTTTTCGCCGCTGTATTGGCGGCAATGCTGGCTGTGACACAGCTTGGTAATATTTTCGTGAAATTCTGTGATCTGATTGGCTTTGAAACAAAGTGGACAATCAAAAAGAAGGAGGAAAGCTCCATGCTGTTAAAGCACGAAGAAAAGCTGACCTCCATTATGAATGATATCAGGGATATCAAGGAGTCGGGCAAGACGGATAACAAGGTTACCCGAGATAAATTTAATGTGCTGAGCCAAATGCTCCAGGAAATCGAACACAAGATGGATGATATGGAAGAACGGAGAAACAACGCCAGACGTGAAACCTTAAAGCAGCAATTATTTAATCTATATTATAAATACAAGGAACGCGCCGAAGCAACCGGAGAAATGGTTCTGTCACAATGTGAATACGAGCAGTTTTGGACGGCATTCCATGAATATGAATCGGAACCGCTGAATGGGGATGGATTGATCCACAGCGTCGTGGAAGTATACATGAGGGGGTTTACTTCGGAAGACTAAAGCAGGGCAGTTGGGAGTTCAATCTTCTCAACTCCCTGTTTTTTTAACAGGAAAGTTCTCCTGTTAAACGATAACCTGTATGAGCCGCGCGCAGGGCACCGCAATCAAAAAAAGAGATATAAAATAAATACCTAATTAGGGGCTGTTTTTTTACAGCCCCGTTTTGTGTCATTAGTATAAAATAGATGCAGTGGGGATTATGCTCATTCGGCGGACACAGCTAATTTGTAAAGCGCAACAGATACCCATCAGGGTCTTGTATTAAAAATTGTACTTCTAAGATTTCTTCATTACCACATTTATAAGTTGCTTCTTGAAGTTCCCTGAACAGTTTTATATTACAATCGATTACTGCTTGATAGTAAACCCTAGTTTGTTAAGATAAAAATCTTTGGTTATTTCAATGTCCGATATTGTTAACTCAGGTATCATAGAATGATATTTCATTTGTCCCCCTATTATATAAATAATCTTGGTTTCTGTATAACAAAAAAGTCAGGACAAAACAAATGCAAATCTGCATCTATTTTGTCCTAACAATTGTGATGGAGCAGACGGGAGTTGAACCCGTGTCCAAAAACCAATTCCCTGTTCTTCTACTATCATAGTCCGTTCTTTGACATTCCCTCTATCCTGCGGAAACGAACATCCTCAGAACTTCAGTAGTCCCTGATACGACTAGCGGTCCGGAACCCTCCCACTATCGTTTCTCACATAGTCGATGCCAGATTCTTAAAGTGTGAGTGCTCTAAGGCTGACAACAGCCGAATTAGGCTGCGTAAGCTAATTTATTATTGTTAGCGTTTAATTTTAAGTTTGCCATTTAACGCATCGCATGCGGATAGCTTCACCAGCTGCATGATCCCTGTCGAAACCGGTACTGCCCCGTTTAACGGGTTTTATGCCCCATTATCATATCACTAACCGTATCGTCTGTCAATGGGGCCGGCCCGCAATTTTTTGCTATTTCCTGCCTGTAATACATCTATTCTCTGCCTTTTAATGACAGCCCACAACTCACATCCTTTTTTTGAGCCGGTTACCCGCCGCCTGCCAATGAGCTGTCATATTAAATTTCTGCTTCTGTCCAACGGTTTCTAGCTGTTTCTTGCCTTAAACTCGCGCTCAATCTCGCGCTTTGCATCTTTTTTTGCTATATCATCCCTCTTATCGTAGAGCTTTTTACCTCTTGCCAGTCCAATCTCCACCTTTACCAGACTGCCTTTGAAATAGACCTGAAGCGGGACCAGGGTATAGCCCTTTTCCTTTATCTTGGCCTGCAGCTTCCTGATTTCCAGCTTGTGCAGCAGCAGTTTCCTGCTGCGCAGCGGATCTTTATTGAAAATGTTGCCTTTTTCATAAGGACTGATATGCATACCGTAAACATAGACCTGGTTGTTCTCAATCTTAATAAAAGATTCCTTGATACTGCATTTACCCATACGGAGCGACTTTACCTCCGTACCAAACAGCTCAATTCCCGCCTCGTATTTTTCATCAATAAAGTAATCGTGGTATGCTTTCTTATTATTGGCAATTAATTTTACGCTCTCTTTTCCCATTTTGTTTCTTATCCTCCTGTTTTATTCCGCTATCTTGCCGTGTTTATATTGCCGGCCGGAATAAAGTCGATGGTCTTTGCAAAACGGTCGCAGCCTGTTACCTGCACCCGAATTGGCTGACCTAATTTATAAGTCCTTCTTGTCATCTCACCGATCAGTTCGTAATGGAGTTCATCGAAAAGATAGTAATCGTCACGCAGCTCATGGATATGCACCAGCCCCTCCACTGTATTCGGCAGCTCCACATAGAAACCCCAGTTTGTCACGCCGGAGATGACGCCTTCAAACTCTTCTCCGATGAACTGTTCCATATACTGGACTTTCTTCATCTTATCAGTCTCCCGCTCCGCCTCGTCCGCCCTCCGCTCAAGGGCCGACGTTTTAACCGATACCTCGGGAAGAATCTTTTCGTAATGAGACACTCGTTTTCCATCCATCTTTCCGTTCAGGCATTCCTTGATAATGCGGTGTATCTGAAGATCCGGGTACCGTCTGATAGGGGAAGTGAAATGAGTATAATATTTTGTCGCTAGGCCAAAATGCCCCGAATTCTGGGTAGTATATTTTGCCTGCTTCATGGAGCGCAGGGTCAGGCGGCTGATAAGAGCCTCCTCCGGCGTGCCTTCCACCTTATCAAGCAGCTTTTGCAGCTCCTTCGGATGCACCTCCCCACCGGGCATGCGGATTGTATAACCAAAATTATTGATGAATGTCCCCAGCTTCTTCATCTTTTCCTCATCAGGATTGTCATGTGTCCTGTAAAGGAACGGAATTTCCTGCCAGAAGTAATCCTCTGCCACCGTCTCGTTCGCGAGCAGCATAAAATCCTCAATCAGGCGGGTAGCCGCATTTCTGTCATAGGGTTTGATTTCGACAGGCCGGCCCTTCTCATCCAGTACGATCTTACTCTCCGGAAAATCGAAATCAATGGAACCGCGGCTGTGGCGTTTCTTCCTCAGAATATCGGCCAGTTCCTTCATCAGCTCAAACATACCGGTAAAGCCCTCATATTCCTTCATCGCTTCCGGATCATGCTCCGTAATCACTGCATTGACCGCCGTATATGTCATCCGCCTGTCTACACGGATTACTGTCTCGGCAATCTCATGTCCGGTTACAGTTCCCTTCTCATCGATATCCATCAGACAGCTGAGCGCAAGCCGGTCCTCTCCCTGGTTCAGGGAACAGATACCGTTGGACAGCTTATGGGGGAGCATCGGAATCACGCGGTCGGTCAGATACACGCTGGTTCCTCTCTTGAGCGCTTCCTCGTCCAGTGGACTGTGTTCTCTGACGTAGTGGGTGACATCGGCGATATGGACACCCAGTTCATATCCGCCCTGCGTTTTTTTAATTGTAATCGCATCATCCAGATCCTTTGCCTCCTCCCCGTCGATTGTGACGGTCTGAAGTTCTCTCAGATCCTTTCTTCCCGCCAGCTCCTCCGGCAGCACTTGATCCGGAATCCTCTTTAACTGTTCCGTCACTGCTTCCGGGAACTCCTCCGGCAGATTATAGGCCCGCACAATGGACAGGATATCAATCCCCGGATCGTTGATATGCCCCAGAATCTCTGTGATAACACCCTCAGGCTTCTTTCCCTTACCGTCACCGAAATCTTTAATTCTGACAACCACTTTATGGCCGGTCACCGCTCCCGCGTCACACCCCTGGGGAATAAAAATGTCCTTTGAAACTTTCTGGTTATCCGGAATCACAAAACCGAATCCCTTGCTCTTTTCATAGATACCGACCAGATTATCATTGGCATGTTCCAGAACACGGACAACACAGCCTTCCGCCCGTTTCCCGTTATCTTCCTCCTCGATGACAATCTGCACCTTATCGCCATGCATGGCGCCGCCCGTCCTGTCACCGGGAATGAAGACATCCTTTTCTCTTCCTTCTACCGTCACAAAGCCAAATCCCTTGGAGTGGCCGGTAAAAATGCCCGTCAGGGCAAATGTTTCCGGCCTGCCGAGTTTTCCTTTCGCGGACAGGCTGATCTGGCCTTCCTTTAACAGCGCATCCAGCACAGACTTAAGTTCCCTTCTCTGTTCCTTCGGTATATCGAGAAGTATTGCCAGTTCCTTCATCTTCATGGGGACGTAGGCTTTGTCATTCATCAGTGCCAGAATCATCTGCTTTCTTCTCAGAAATTCCGCATCCTTTTCAGGCTCAAAATACTCCCTGCCCCCGGACTTTTCTCGGTTCTTCGTATCTGCTGGCACACTTCCCGTCCTCTCCCGCCCTCTGTCTTTCTCAGTGCGGGAACTGATACGCTCTGTGTGTTTCCCCGGCTTTTTTCCGGGTTTTAATTTCTTTTTAATTTTATCCTTGATTTTCAATTTAATTCTCCATTAGTTTTCTTTTTCTTATTATGCAGGAAATTCTCCGGTTACATGCAAAAAAATACAAAATTTCCTTTCCTGTAAAGAAAAAACACCCCTGCTGCCAGGAGTGTCCGGATTACAATACTTTCAGGTTCAATATAAATGCAAGCACCAGCCAGAGAAATGCACCATATTTTGTCATCTTCTCCAACTTGCCTTCCATGGAACGGCTCTTATTCTTTCCCCAGTAGCTGTCTGCCATACCGCTGATGGAACCGGACAGGCCTGCGGATTTACCTTCCTGAAGTAAGATTACTACTGATAAAAATAAGCAAATCGCAACGAATAAAAAGGTGAGAATACCTCTTATCATTTTAGCACCTCCTATAGTCAAACAACTGTATCATACCATATTTTTTCCTGAAAGACAACCATTTGTTTGAAATATATATTTTGTCGTGAAGGCAGGTACCGGCGTCATCCCCAACTGCTTATCACAGTTCTCTAAAAGGCGCTCATATTACGGTAAACAGGTTCTCCCTCTAAAATTGTCATTACAGGAATAATCAGCTCGTTTCCTCTGACCTCTTTTCCCTTGACATCCACAAACACAATGTCTTTCTGTCTTCTCTCTAAAACTGCAATATTGGCAAAGGCGCCTGTTTTAAGGCAGCCGATTTTTCCTTCCATGCCCATCTGTTTTGCAGGTTCCGTTGTACAGCACGAAAGCACTTTTTCAAAAGACAGTCCGAGTCCCAGAAATCGTGACATCAGGTAAGGCAGGGAAACTGCCGGTTCAAAATGATGGGTGTTTTTTGTAAAATCTCCGGAAATTATATTTGGCTCAATCCCTGCCTGAATAGCTTTTCCTGCGCATTCGTGTCCAAAATGTCCTTTTCCGCATGCAGATTCCAGGATAATGCCTTTTTGAACCGCCCGTTTCATTTCCTCTGAAACACTTCCATCCTCCAATATCCCTTTTTGAGGTGTATAGACATGGCAAAAAATATCCCCTGGCCGCAAGATATCAATCAGCCCGCTTAATTCCCCTTGAAAATTCGGCATATGAACCGATAACGGAAGTCCGCAGCGCTGTGCGATTTCAATTCCCCGCCGCAGCGCATCAAAGCTGGTGGTTTGACTGTCCGTTGCAATCTCTGCGCTGATTCTAAGCTTAAGGCCGGCAATCAGATCGGAATATCGTTTGCATATCCTAAGTATTTTTTGCTCATTAAAATACTTTGGATTTATATTTTCATTGTGATCTCCGAGACAGCTGAGTCCCTCTGAGGCCAGGTTTAAATAGAGCTTCACATTTCTGCGCTCACGCTCGCTCAATAAGTGGATAAAGCTCTCTATATTGGAGTCACCTGCGCTGCCCGCATCGACTGCGTTTGTGACGCCATCTGAGAGGTACCGGTAAAACTCCAGCGCCGTATTCGTCCCGCCATGGTAAAAATGCGCATGGAAATCAATCAATCCCGGAGTGACGGCAAGTCCGGTTACATCCACTGTCTGGGACGCTTCTTCCTCTGTCTTCCCGACACCTGTGATTCGTCCATCCTGTATCGCCACATCTCCTCTTTGTCCTGTATATCCGTTCGGAGGATCAAAGAGATATCCATTTTTCAAAATCAGATCCTGCATATTTCCCCTCTCTCACCCTGTTTTATTTCAGTGCGTCCTGATTCTGTACCGGACGGGAACTTTTCCCGGATAAAATATCACTTAATTTCCGCTCCGGATGCCAGAAGCAGACCCGCGCGATAATCAAAAACACTACTAAAAGAGCCACACTGATACCTAAAATAGTCCATTTTGAAGCCGCAAAAGCAAATGCCGGCATAAACATAATATATGGAAGCGACCATGGATAACAAAGCGCTGCTGATGCTGCTGCCGATTCCTGTCCACTTGTCTTAAATTCCGGGTCAACTACCCTTAAAAGCATCAGTCCGGTTGCCAGGACACCGCTCTCCAGGCCATAGCTTCCAAGCGCACGCTCGAACCAGTCCTCATCGAAGACTTTCCATGAAAAATAAAAGTTTACGAATAAATTTACCAGAACAACGACCGCAATCGTCACTACCATCGGAACCAGATAAAGTGCAAACACCTTTATCGAAAGCGTTGCAATCGCCGAGCATACAAGGAAATCAAGCGCCACTCCTGAAATACGGCTGATTGTCGCTCTGTCAATATAATCTCCAATCCCCATTTTTTTCATCACAAACGAGAGGAACGCGCCGCTGACCATTGCACAGGCAAATTCAGGTACATTGCTGAGAATCGGATGAATCGCAACTAATCCGACAGACAGTCCGTGGGCCATCAGCAGAATGATTCCGACAAAAGCAAGCTGCAGGGCCAGCGGATCCAGCGCATCATTGTAGGTTACGCCTGAACCGATAGAGCGTCTTTCTTCTTTCGGTACGATTCCCTCTTTAATTGAACGGGAAATATCCTGCGGTTTGGAAACGAGCTTCGCATACCCTCTTCGAACCCCGATGTTAATGATAAGCATACCTATAATAATACCGGACAGCAGACCGGCCGTTGCCATTGTATTCGATACCGATACACCATCAGCCCACCCGGCTGCTTCCAGCGCCGCTCCGGCTGCATTGGCCGTTCCGTGGCCCCCATGAAAGCCAAATACCGGAGTCAGGCCAAATGCCAGCGGAAGGTCCGTATAGAACGTCATCATTATGATGGTTACGATAAGTCCGGCCACAACCTGCGCCTGATGGGCAATACCGCCCACCGTAACGGCAGATAATGCTGTCTTTCCAAAATTTTTATTCTGTGCCGAGCCAAAAAATGATACGCCCAGTACAATATTTACCAGCATTCCCGGCCATTTTGATATCGTGCCTCCGATAGGAAGGCTGAAAGGTGCAAATGAACCGAGGATCTGCGGCCCCAGCATCAAGCCGCAGAATCCTCCCAACAGCGAAGCCGGTATGTAAAGATTCTGCAGAAAGCGTACCTTCTTCCTGAGGAAAACACCTAACAGCAGCAAAATACTCAAAATCCCCAAATCATATAAAACCCTTGCAATCTCACTCATTCCCATTCTCCCTTCGTACTTTCATCATCTGAAATATTTCTTGTTTACAATATGTTCCGGTTCCTCTCCCTCTGATAATCTCAGGATATCATTTACCAGCATTGGAATTATAATATCTCCCAAATCAGCCGTTCCGCCTCCGATATGGGGAGTCACAATAATGTTCGGATTGTGAAGCAGTTCGTCCTGTGCGGACAGCGGTTCCCGCTCTACAACATCCAGACCGGCACCGGATAACATTCCGGTACGCACCGCTTTTTCCAGAGCCACATCATCTACAAGGCCTCCCCGGGCCGTGTTAATTAAAATTGCCCCCTCTTTCATTTTTTTAATTTGTTCTTCCCCAATCATATGACGCGTCTCATCAACAAGCGGCACATGAAGAGTTACGATATCAGACGTTTGCAGCAGCTCGTCCAATGGCAGATATGTCATCTTCCACTGTTCTTCCATCTCCTGCGGAAGCCGGACTGCATCATAATACTGAACCGAAGCGCCAAATGCCTGCACCTTCGCCGCAACCTGACGGCCAATGTTTCCGCCGCCGATAATGCCGACCCGTTTCTGATTCAGACAGTATGACTGGTTCAAAAATGTGTTCTTGCTCCAGATTCCGTTCTTCAAAGACTCCATATGGCACTGCAGTTTACGCCCCAGCGCCAGCATCAGCATCACTGTCAGTTCCGATACCGCATTTGCATTTGCCCCCGGGGTATTGGTTACCGGAATGCCTCTTTTTCCCGCTTCCTCTATATCAACAGAATCAAATCCGGCTCCCCAGCGCAGGATCATTTTTAACTTCGGATTCCTTTCAAACACCTCTTTCGGCGCCTTAAAAATCCGGAGGATGATAATTTCGGCATCCGTAACCGCATCAAATTGACTTTGTTCATTTACCTCCTCCAGCTCAAACTTCTGTTCCGGCAGGAGTTTTCTTAACTTTTCGTATGTCTGTTCCGGATAATTTCCCGCTAAAATAACTTTTATCATATCAGGCTCCTCCTTTTATCTGAGCGGCAATCGTCCGAATCATTTCTTCCGACGGCGCTTTCTGATCCTGCTTTGATACTTCAACAATCAAACGGAACAGATTGACATCCATTTCTTCTGAAATCTCCCGGAACCGTTTCACGAAACTGGAGTGGCAGCCGGAAAGACCCAGTGTCAAATCAAGAGGCGTCACAGGGTTATGATAATCATATCCCGCCATGGCCGGCTGCAGACGCTGTTCGATAAAATCAAGCATCTGATACAGGTCTGTCTCCATCATCTGATCATAACGGTTCATGATTGCCACGCAAATCTCCGTCGCCAGATTTCCTGCGCTCCTTGCCATTCCCATCAGGCCGCAGTCCAGAATGTCAATACCGTTTTGATAGGCAGCAACCGCGTTGGCAGCCGATAAGCCCAGGTTGTTATGACAGTGAAAAGCAACCGGAATCGCTACTGCCTCCTTTAACTTTTTCGTATATTCCGCCACCTGATTTGGCAGCATGGTACCAGCCGAATCCATAATCGTTATCTGATCAAGGCCTGCGTCTTCCAGCTTTTTTCCTTCCTCCGCCAGTTCTTCCGGCGTCAAAAGATATGCTTTCATTTGAGAATAGAAAGCCTTTAATCCGGCGCTTTTTATGTCTTTGACTGCCTGAACGGCTATATCGGCATCCCCGGCGTCAGCTCCGACCCTCAGGAAGGATAAACCGCTCTCCTTTGCAAGCGTCACATTTTTTTCACGGTATCTCTTTGCATTTAAAAACATTCCGAGCTCGGAGCCTCTGTCCAGATATTTTTTTGCAATCTCCAGATAAGTTTCATCCGTCTCCGCCGCCGTGAATCCGGCTACCTCATATGCGCCGATGCCTCCTGCATTTCCAAATTCTATGATTGGCACACGGCATGCTGTCAGGCCATCTAACACCATATCCGTGATTTCCGCTGAAAACCCTTTTCCGACCACATTGGCGCCATCCCGCAGCGTGCAGTCCATTAATACGACTTTTTTCATGCTTCCCTCCTGTAATTACAGAATATTATATGTTTTTTCATTCTTTTTTCTCTATTTTTGTGATCATAATATCACCAAATTATGTCAATGTCTAACAGTATTATTTTCATATTTTCACAATATAAATATTGTGGTATCAGGTACAAAAACCTGCCGCCACACAGCCCTATCCCACCAGGCTGCCTGACGGCAGGTTTTATGCATTATCTTCTTATCCGTGTTCAGAGAGAAACGACAGCGGTACGGCCGGCACTCTTATCGGAGCTGCTCTTCAATCCTCAAAAGCTGGTTATATTTCGCCACGCGATCGGAACGGCACGGCGCTCCGGTTTTAATCTGTCCGGAATTTACCGCTACTGCAATATCGGCTATGAAGGAATCCTCCGTCTCGCCCGAACGGTGGGAAATCACTGTGGTATATCCCGCTTTTTTCGCCATCTCTATGGCATCAAAGCTCTCTGTCAGCGTACCTATCTGGTTTACTTTGACAAGGATAGAGTTGGCCACGCCCTCTTTGATTCCTCTGCTGAGCCTCTTGGTATTTGTAACGAAGAGATCGTCTCCCACCAGCTGAATCTTCTTACCGAGTTCATCCGTCAGCCGTTTCCAGCCCTCCCAGTCATCTTCCTGGAGGCCGTCCTCGATGGAACAGATGGGGAATTTGCCTATCAATCTCTTATAATAGTCCACCATCTCCCCGGCCGTGCGCCGTATCTCCCGGCCGTTCATCGCAGTCTCACCCGGGAACAGGTACAGTCCGCTGGCCTCATCGTAAAGCTCGCTGGATGCGGCGTCGATGGCGATTTTAATGTCGTAGCCGGGATGATAACCGCTTTTCTCGACCGCCTTTACGATCGTCTCCAGCACTTCCTCGGCATTTTTAAGATTTGGGGCAAATCCTCCCTCGTCGCCGACAGCCGTACTGTATCCGCCCTCATTTAATACCTTTTTCAGTGTGTGGTAAATTTCCGAACACATTCTCAAACCTTCGGAAAAGCCGGATGCCCCGACAGGCATAATCATGAATTCCTGCAAATCCACCGTATTGTCCGCATGTCGGCCGCCGTTCAGGATATTCATCATCGGAACAGGCAGCGTCGATGCCCCGATTCCTCCGAGATACCGGTACAGCGGGATATGAAGGCCTTCGGCCGCAGCTCTTGCAACGGCCATCGATACACCGAGAATCGCGTTGGCTCCCAGTTTTTCCTTGTTTTCCGTTCCGTCGGCATCTATCATAAGCCGGTCTATTTTTCTCTGCTCCAGCGCATTTTCAAACAGAACCGTCTCGCCGATTACATTGACGATATTGCCTGCGGCGGTGCTTACTCCAAGTCCATGATACCGTGTATCACGGTCCCTCAGTTCCACCGCTTCGAATTTACCGGTGGATGCCCCTGAGGGTACCGCCGCCCTGCCTACCGCTCCATTTTCCAGTGTTACTTCTGCTTCTATCGTAGGGTTTCCGCGGGAATCCAGAATCTCCCGCCCCTTGACACTGACTATCTCAAATTCATTATTCATTTCTAACCGCCTCCTGATTTACTTTCTTTCTGTAAGAATAGCCTTTTTTTCCCCATTTTATGCCTCCTGTAATTTCCAGAAAAAGGAACCGGTCTGCCGGCGAACTCTGCCTGGAATATTTCGTTGGAAAAAAACGGCGGGCATTAATTTCTGCCCGCCAATTCATATCTCGTTTTTTTCATCGATACTTCATATTTCCTGAAGGTTCCTCTTCCTCCTGTCTTTGCCGCGAACAGCGCTATATCGGCTTTCTCATATAATTCATCGAAACCGGTTCCCTGCTCCGGAGCCATGGCATAACCGGCTGAAACGGAAAATATCATTTTCCTTCCGTCATTCTCACAGCTCATAACCATGTCCTCTATCATCTGTGTAATCTTCCTGTTCAAATCTTTCTCACAGATATTTTTACAGAGAACAAGGAATTCATCGCCTCCAATCCGGCAGATTATATCGTCTGCCCGGAAAAAGCTTTTCAGCTTTTTTGCATTGCCTGCGATAACCGAATCCCCGAACACATGGCCGAATACGTCGTTTACCAGCTTGAAATTATCTAAATCAAGCATAATCAGGGCCGCTGTCTGCCCATCCATACTGCTCAGGAAACTTTTGATTCTGGGTATCGCCGTCTGCCTGTTATAAAGGCCCGTCAGCGCATCCGTCTCCGCCATTCTGGTCAGACGTTCCTCCTGTTCGCGAAGCAGCTCCAGCGCTTTTCTATTGGCTCTGCTCTCAATCGCCGCATTCTTTTCCCTCGTAATATCGATATAGTAACCGACCGCCTTGACAGGTTTTCCTGAGCTGCTGCATATCGTCTCGCATACCACCCGGTACCACTTCCGGTTCTCCCCCTCCCGCTGTATCTCAAATTCACAGCTGAGTCCCGTATTGTCCCTGTTTTGATATACGCGGGAAATATAGCGAAGGAAATCTTCCCTGTGCTCCCCAGATACCACATTCCAGTTTTTTGCGGTTTCAGAAAAATGTTCAATCACCTGGATACTGACATTTTTTCCCAGTTCGGCGGCGCCGGCTGGTTTCGGCAGGCCGGATACCTGGCTCAGATACAGAATATTGTTTTCTATATCCCAGTCCAGACTGTTAATCCCTGCCTGACGCAGAATACTTTCCATCTTTTTTCTCACAAGCCACAATTCCTGTTCTTTTTCCTTGATATAAGTGACATCGGCGCAGATACAGAGATAGACAATTCCGTCCGCTCCTTCACTGATATATCTTGCATCCAGGCTTATCCAGGCAGGCGGTTCACCGGGCACCGTGATACAGGTGACATCCTGAAAGCTTTTTCTGCGGAGAACTGCCTGTTTCAGCCGCTCCTCCAGGCTTTCCGTTCCGTTTCCCGCCGCGTTTTCACTGACCCCGGCTGCAAACATGGCTCTGTATGCGGACTCTGTATAGGGCCAGCGGCTGAATAAACCTTTGGCGAGAACCTGGGAATATAGACAATCATTCCTGTATGTAAGCAGATAAACGGACTCCGGCATATGTTTCATAAGCAGTTTCATCTTATTGCGCAGTTCCACCGTCTCCGTGACGTCGAGTACCACTCCCTGAAGAAAAGTCTTGCCGCCGTACTCCATGTAGCGGCTCTGGTCAATTACCCATATATATCCATTCTTACCTAGCATTCTGTACTCCAGATCGTGGACTTCCTCACACTCCTTCAGATATTCAACCCCCTGGATTACGTTGCTCCGGTCATCCGGATGAACCATATTGATAAATTTGTCGTTAAATTTATCTTTAATTTCCTGTCTGGTATATCCGAAAATCCCCAGAAAACGGTTGCTGATATAAATAAAAGGAAAACCAGGTGATTTGGCACACCTGTGATATCCGCCCGGCATATCATTGTACATAAAATGCAGTTCCTGATTCTGGCGCAGAAGCGCTGCGTTTCTCTCCGAAAGCTGCTGCTGTACAAACATGGTTTCCGAAATATCGGTGCAGGCACTGACAATCGCCAAACGACCGTCCTCGGCGCGCACCACCTTTCCTTTGTCGAGCGTCCAGAACCAGGTTCCGTCCTTTTTCGGCATCCGATAGGTTGTCGTATATTCCAGTCCTGCGTAATATTCAGAGCCGATATCCTTTGCCACCTGTTCCCGGTCATCCGGGTGGATTGTATTTAACACCAGCCCGCCGATCGCTTTGGATAATTCATCATAGGAATCATACCCCAGCAGTTTCACCATCTCATAGTTGGCAAAATAAAGCGGAAAACCTTCTTCACAGTATCCTCCAATCATTCCTCCCGGCGTCATCTGGGCAAAAATCGCTGCCGCCGCCCTCCTGTTTTCTTCCGCCAGCTTCATAAACGCCGTATTTCTGTCGGAGATATTAACGACGGCTGCCAAAGCCCTCTGGGAAGATTCAAGCTGCTGCTCCTTCCGCTTCTGCTGTGAGATATCGCTGACCGAACCGTAGAACAGCCTGTGTCCGTCCTGCTCTCTCAGGAAAAAGGCCCGAAGATGCATCCACATGATGCTGCCGTCGCCTTTCAGGTACCGCAGTTCCCCCTCCCCTCCCCGGAATCTGTCTTTGCAGGCAGCTCCAAAGATTTTAAAAAGCTCCTCCCTGTCTTCCTGGTAAACATCATTCACAACATTTTTATGCCGCTCTTCCAGCTCCACCGCGCTTGTCCCTGTGATTTTGCAGTACTGCTCATTTACCCTCAAAAGCTCCACCTGGTTTCCGGACATGTCATACAGGCCGAAGCCGCCAAGGATATTATTGAGCATAGTCTCACTGAAGATATCATCATGCACCAGCTCCCTGGCCTGTATCCGGTTAATGGCTTTTGCCGTTATTCCCCGGAAATCAATATTATCTTCATCCGCCAGGATGACCTCGCACTGCGGCGCAGGCATCGGACGGTAAAAATAATACCCCTGTCCGTAGATACAGCCCATATCCAGCAGAAGCTCTGCCTGTTCCCTGGTTTCCACTCCCTCCGCGATCATCCGAAGCTCCATAAATCTGGCCATATTGATGATTGTCTCCAGGATTCCCGTCCCCCTGCCCGGGCTTTGTTCATACATTTTAAGGAACTTCATGTCGATTTTGAGCACATCCACCTTGACGTCGTTCAGCATATTCAGGGAGGAGTATCCGCTTCCGAAATCATCCATGAATACCAGGAACCCGGCAGACCGCAGATTCTCTATTACGCCTGTAAAAATATCATACTGCTCCGCATAGGCGCTCTCCGTGATCTCTATTTCCAGCAGACTCGGATCCAGATTATATTTTGTCACCAGATTGCAAAAGCATTCCACAACATCAATCGTGTAAATGTCCACCCTTGAGACATTGACGGATACGGGAACCGGCTTTCTTCCGCTGTCTATCCAGCTTCGCAGCCTGATACAGACATTCTCCCAGATATGAAGGTCCAGGCTGGCAATTAAGCCGTTGCTTTCCAGAAGCGGAATAAACTCTCCCGGTGAGATCACCCCCCTCTCCGGATGGTTCCATCTGACCAGTGTCTCGAGCCCGACAATCTTTCCGTTCGTCATATTGCACTGCGGCTGAAGGTAAAAGGTAAATTCATCATTATTGAGCGCACGCTGCACTTCTGAAAGCAGGAGGTGATCCTCCTCCATCTTTTCAAGCATTCTACTGTCATACCGGCAGACACGGTGGGCATAATTGCCCTTTACCGAGGCCAGCGCGACCGTAGCTCTGTCGTACATCGTGCTGACCGGAATATTCTTATTTTCAATGGCGTACAGTCCAAATGCAGGAAGAAAACCGGCATTTTTACCGTACAGCTTCACAAACCCCATGATCTTATTCTGAAGACGCTCAAGCATCTTTCCGTCATCCGGCAATATGATCACAAAATCGTCGCCCCCCATATAACCGGCGATTCCCCGGTTCTCATCCTGGGCTTTTTTCAGATGCTGGGCAATGTTAATTAAAAACCGGTCGCCCTCTGCTTCCCCGTACCACTGGTTAAATAATTTAAAATGTTCAATGTCAATAACCATCAGGCAGTAGCTCTTATCCTCAATCTCCCTGAGAAAACTCTCTGCCGTACGGAAGAACTCCGAACGGCGGTAAAGCCCCGTCAGCGGATCCTTCCCGTCTGCATTTTTATCCTTTCCTGACAGCTCCTCTTCTTTCCGCATCTGTTCGTCTATGTCCTGGATAAAGCACATCAGGATCTTGTCGTCATGCTCTCCCTGGATAAGCGGCACTACGATCTGGATAACCCAGCAGTAGCTTCCGTCTGTTTTTAATTTACGCAGCCGTTTTTTAAGGATATGGTCCTCCCCCTCTTCCTGCAGACATGCCGCCATCCTGTCCAGGGACCAGAATTCCAGAAATTCCTCCCTGTCGTCAGGGTGGATCATCTGCGTGACTACCTCGTCCAGCATCGCCCCCAGAGAGCCCTCCTCTGCCGGTATCACATATTTCCCTGCCAGATGATAGAGAATTTTATACGTATCCCGGGTCAGGTTCAATTCAAACAATTCATCGTAAGCCGATATACTGGTAAGATTATAAAATAAATTCTTATTAACCTCGCGAATCCCGGTCGTGATAACCATGGTGCAGTCGCCATGGCCCGGCCATTCGATGTTTCCCCCGCTGACCTCCACCCATCTCTGGGTCACCTTGTTATAAAGCACCCCGCTCTTCGCCTCATCCTTCGCAACCGGGCAGTCACGGCATGGCTCCTCTTCCCGGCAAAGCGCTTCGTAACATCGTTCCCCGCAGCACAGAAACGGAAATGTCTGCCTTATTTTGTCATTAAAGTATACGATTCGGTATTGATCATCTATAATATAAATTCCGGTATCTTCTTTGTTTGAAATTCTTCCCATAGCTTCCCCACCTTGTGTCTTTGCCGGCATACTTCGACAGCAATATTTACAAATAATTATAAACTTTTTATACCTGTTCCGTCAATATTTTCCACTTTTTTATCATATATAAGTAAAATTTTACAAATTTCGAAACTTGTTTTTTATTTGTATAGACGATAGCCGAACCTGCAGGCTCCGCCTCAGGTCACTTTCTTACAACGATAACCTGCCCGCTCCGCACAGGCCGCTGCCTTCAAAAAGAGGCACCCGGCCATGGCTGACGAATCAGCTGTGGCCGGGTGCCTCTTACCTGCTTGATTTAACTTCTAAGTTCGATTCCAAGACCTTGCAGGCCGTTCAGAATCTTATTCATAACCGTATTTACTTCTTTATCCTCCAGCGTGTGATCGTTAGCCCTGAAGGTGATTGAGTAAGCGATAGATTTATAACCGGCAGTGATCTGGCTACCCTCATAGATATCAAAAAGCTTGTAGCTCTCCAGGATCTTTCCGCCTCTCTGTTCAATGATATCTTCCACCTGACCGGCCAGGATCTCTTTTTTCATCACCATGCTGATATCCCTTGTCACAGCCGGATATTTGGCGATTCCGGTGTACTTATGGTCAAAGGTGGCATTGGGCAGGATGGACGGCATATCGAGAACCGCCACATACGTCTTCTCACCCAGTTTGTAATTATCGGCAACATCGGGATGGATTTCCCCCAGATATCCGACACTTGTTCCGTCGTAAATGATCTCCGCCTGCCGGCCCGGATGCAGGAATGCTTTGCCCGCCTCCGGATTATAATGCGGCTTTTTCTTCATTCCGATTTTGTCGAAAAATTCTTCAACTACACCCTTCATCGTATAGAAGTCCCCGCTGCCGTACATGCCCAGCGTAAACTGCTGGCGCTCGTCGGGAAGCTCGGCCAGCGGAAGCTCTTTAGGAATATAGATCGTAGCCAGCTCATAGAGACGCACATCTTTATTTCTCCTGTTGTAATTGGTGGACAGGGAGGTGAGCATGCCGTTTAACGGCAGTGTACGCATAATACTGAAATCCTCTCCCAGCGGATTGGAGATTGTGATTGCATTTCTGAACCCGCTGTCTGCCGGAAGCATCAGCTTATCAAATACCTTTGGGCTTTCAAAGGAATAAGTCATGCTCTGGCTGAATCCTGAAAACTCCGCAATCTTCCTGGCCACTTCTTCCACCCTCAGCTTAAAGGACAGTTTTCCTGTTGTAGCCTCACCGGTCGGGAGAGAGGTCGGAATCACATCGTATCCGTAGAACCGCGCCACTTCCTCCGCCAGATCCGCCATGCAGTGTATATCCTGTCTCCAGCTAGGCACAATCACTTCACCCGTTTCTTTATCATAGTCCAGTTCCACCCGTCCCAGGTATTCAAGCATTGTGTCTGCCGTGATGTCCGTTCCCAGAAGCCGGTTGATTTTCTCCGGTTCGAATTTCACTCTGTTGCCTTCTCTTTTTACCGGATAGACATCAATGATTCCGCCTACCACTTCACCAGCTCCCAGTTCCTCAATCAACTGGCAGGCGCGGTCGATTGCGGCTTTTGCCGTATTCGGATCGAGCCCCTTTTCGAATTTGCCCGACGCATCGGTCCGAAGTCCCACACGTTTTGAGGAAAGACGGATATTCGTACCATCAAAGCAGGCTGCCTCAAAAACCATGGTCTTTACATTATCTGTGATTTTTGAGTTTTCACCACCCATAATTCCGGCAATTCCCACTTCCTTCTCCGCATCATTGATCATCAGGACACGGCTGTCCAGCTTCCGCTCCTGTCCGTCCAGAGTCTGGAACACATCTCCGTCTTTTGCACATTTTACAATAATTTTATGACCGCCGATTTGATCGTAATCAAATGCATGCATCGGCTGTCCGTATTCTTCCATCACGTAATTCGTAATATCAACAATATTGTTGATTGGACGGATTCCGCTTGCAGCGAGACGTCTCTGCATCCAGACCGGCGATGGCGCTATTTTTATATTTTTCACCATTCTTGCACAGTATCTCGGACAAAGCCCGGTATCCTCCACGGATACTTCCAGATAATCATGGATATCTTCGCTGTTTCCCGTATCCGTCACAACCGGAGGCATGAATTTCTTATTAAATGTGGCAGCCGCCTCCCTGGCAACACCGATAACGCTGTAGCAGTCCACGCGGTTGGATGTGATTTCATACTCAAATACCACGTCGCGCAGTCCCAGAATCTCCACCGCATCCGCACCCACTTCACAATCGTCAGGGAGGATATAGATGCCTGATTCAGGAGCATCCGGATACATTTCACGGCTGGATCCCAGTTCCTCAATGGAACACATCATTCCGTATGATTCAATTCCTCTGAGTTTTCCTTTTTTAATCTTGATTCCGTCTTCCGGAAGCGGGCCGCCGTCATGCCCTCCTGCAACCCGGCCGCCGTCCCGTACAACCGGAACTTTATCCCCCTCTTTCACGTTCGGCGCTCCGGTTACGATCTGGATGGATTCTTCTCCGACATTGACCTGACAGATAATCAGTTTATCTGCATCCGGATGGCGTTCTATCTTTGTAATCTGGCCAACCACAATCTTTTCCAGATTTTTATCAAGGCACTCATAGCCCTCTACTTTTGTTCCGCTTAAGGTCATGGCGTCGGTATACTCCTGAGCCGTTACGTCTAAGTCCGGAACATATGCTTTAATCCAGGATAATGCTGTGTTCATTTCTATCTCCTCTGCTCTTTCATCATCTAATCCGTAACATTTCAAACAACATGAACTGTTACTCTTATCCGCTCATTAAAACTGCTTCAGGAAACGGATATCATTTTCATATAAAAGTCTCATGTCGTCTATCTCGTATTTCAACAGCGCAATTCGCTCCAGTCCCACACCGAAGGCAAACCCTGAATACTCCTCGGGATCAATGCCGCTCATCTCCAGAACATGGGGATGTACCATACCGCAGCCCAGGATCTCAATCCAGCCGGAGCCTTTGCAGAAACGGCAGCCCTTTCCGCCGCATTTAAAGCACGTTACGTCCACCTCGGCACTCGGCTCCGTGAATGGGAAATGATGGGGGCGGAACTTAACCTTTGTCTCCGGTCCGAATAATTCCCTGGCAAATTCAGCCAGCGTCCCTTTTAAATCGGCAAATGTGATGTTTTTATCAATTACAAGTCCCTCAATCTGATGGAAAGACGGAGAATGAGTTGCATCCACCTCATCGGAACGGAATACGCGTCCCGGTGCGATCATACGGATCGGGAGTTTTCCCTGCTCCATTGTCCGTACCTGAACCGGCGATGTCTGGGTCCTTAATACGATTTCCTTATTAATATAGAAAGTATCCTGTTCATCCTTTGCCGGATGGTTTGCCGGAATATTCAGTTTTTCAAAGTTATACAGATCATGTTCCACTTCCGGGCCTTCCACAACCTCATATCCCATGCCCACAAAAATGCGCTCCACTTCCTCCAGCGCAATGGTATTCGGATGGCTGTGTCCCACATTGCCTTTTTCAGCAGGAAGCGTAACATCGATTACTTCCCGTTTCATCTGCTCTTCTCTGGCTTTTCTGGCCAGAACGTTTTTTGTCTCCTCCAGCTTCGCCTCAATCAGCGCTCTGGCCTCGTTGACCATCTGTCCTACCTTTGGCCGCTCCTCCGGCGAGACGTCTTTCATACTTTTTAATACACTTGTCAGCTCGCCTTTCTTTCCCAGGTAAGCAACACGGATATCATTTAATCTCTCCAGCGCATCAGAAGCTTCAATCTGTTTTAACGCTTCTTCTTTAATCTTTTCTAATTGCTCTCTCATATTGACTCCTTTTTGAAGTGTGAATTTGAAACGGCCCACAGATAAATTACGCCGTCTGCAACATAAAAAGCCCCGTCTCTTCGCAATTGCGAAGGGACGAGGCATCAAGCTCGCGGTACCACCCTGTTTCCTGCCATGCAGGCTCTTATCTTATACGTAACGTGTATGATCCGTCACAGCCTACTGAATGTATCACGGTTCGGCCATGCAGCTCCGGTGGGAAATTCGAACACTTATCTGAACCTGAAGGAACTTACAGCCGGTGATTCCTTCTCTCTGATGGGAAATAAGATTCTACTGACACTTTCGCAGCCTTTTTCTATAGGGATTTCTGTTAAACTTAGGTAATATTTTAGCACATCTCTTTTATTTGTCAAGTAGGAATTTCTTTTGTGTCTGCAAAGTGAAATTTAATTGAAAATGGAGGACGCGTCCGGAACGGATCATGTCCGGTGTGGTGAGGGGGCTGGCTGAGTCTTCCGTCCCCGGTTGGAGGATGTCGTGAGGGGGAATCCGGCTGGAATGAATTGCTGCGGGGACCGTTTGCACTCTTTGGAGTGCGCATCAGTGCTAAGCTCGTGAGGAACCTCGCTAAGCACCGGCGGACTCCCATGTCCCCTCCGCAATTGATTCCGCCTACTT